>Ga0209167_10000141_pt1 | contig 70199 bp, 68 predicted proteins | sample Coa_R1_9_FD_187154 | JGI IMG/M metagenome (GOLD analysis project Ga0209167, IMG submission 187154) | Surface soil microbial communities from Centralia Pennsylvania, which are recovering from an underground coalmine fire - Coalmine... | ecosystem: Environmental > Terrestrial > Soil >... | reverse complement strand
CCGCATGCTCGGCATGAACGAGCGGCAGTTGATGCGTCATGTCTACTGGCCCTCGGCGCTGTCCTGGATGTTCTCCTCGCTGCATACTTCGGTCGGCTTTGCGGTGGTCGGCGCCGTGGTCGGCGAATATCTCGGCTCGGCCGCGGGCCTCGGCTATTTGATCCAGCAGGCCGAGGGCGTGTTCGACGTCGCCGGCGTCTTTGCCGGGATGTTCGTGCTGTCGGCCTTCGTGATCCTGATCGATCTTGCGGTCACGCTGGTCGAACGGCGCCTCCTGGTGTGGCGGCCGAATGCGGACGAGGCGAGGGCGTAGGGGGCCTCTCACCGTCATTGTGAGCCAACGGGTCGCGCGAATGCGCGCACCGTTGGCTCACAATGACGGTGGAGGCTATAACCACCTTCTCATCCCCCGCCCGCTGCTCTATCCTGCGCGCCAAACCATTTGTCCGACTATACGGCCGCGCCCAGATTGAGTAAGTTTGGCGCCATATTTGAGTTATTCCAGCTTTCCCGGGCGGGAGCGCATCGAAATGGCGAAGCGTAGAAAGGCGGTGCGTTCAACGGGACGCAAGGCGCCAACGAAGCCCAAACGTGCGCCTGCGAAGGGTGATCCAAAAGAGCAAATTGCCATTCTCCGGCTCGAATTGGCCGAAGCGATGGAGCGGCAGACCGCTACATCAGATGTTCTTCAGGTCATCAGCAATACGCCCGGTGAGCTGGAGCCGGTATTCAAGAGTATGCTGGAGAATGCCACGCGCATCTGCGGTGCAAAGTTTGGCCAGATGAACCTTTATGAGGAGGGAAGCTTTCGTCCCGTTGCGCTCTACAAGATGCCACGCGCCTACGCCGCCTCGCTGCCGCGCACGCCGTTCCAACCGCACCCGCAAAGCGGCCTCGGCACCGTTGCCCGAACCCATCAAGTGGTCCACATCGAAGATATCAGGACGCTGCCGTCATATCTGGAGGGCGATCCTTCTGTTGTTGCATTGGCCGATCTTGGCGGGGCGCGATCATATTTCGTCGTGCCGATGCTCAAGGGAAACGAATTGATCGGCGCAATCACGATTTACCGCCAGGAGGTCAGGCCGTTTACCGTAAAGCAAACCGAACTCGTCGCTAACTTCGCCAAGCAGGCTGTTATCGCCATCGAGAACACGCGATTACTCAAGGAATTGCGCGAACGAACAGACGACCTTTCCGAATCGCTTCAGCAGCAGACGGCTACCGCCGACGTGCTCAAGGTGATCAGCCGTTCGACGTTCGACGTTCAAGCTGTACTCAAAACCTTGGTCGAATCGGCGGCCAGGCTATGTCAGGCAGAAAATGCGCAAATCTTCCTGCGTGACGGCGAAGTCTACCGTCTCGCTGCACATAATGGGTTCTCACCGGAATATCAGACGTACGCTGAACAACATCCGATTTCAGCAGGCCGAGGTACGCTAGTCGGGCGAACGGCGTTGGAGGTCGCGCCGGTTCACATACCCGACCCTTTTCTTGATCCCGAATACACCTGGCATGAGGGTCAAAAACTCGCCGGTTTCCGTGCCATGCTCGGCGTTCCATTGCTCCGGGAGGGAAGCTGCGTCGGCGTGATGGCCATGACAAGAACGACGCCACGGCCTTTTACGACCAGGCAGACCGAGTTGGTCGCCACCTTTGCCGATCAGGCGGTGATCGCCATCGAAAACGTCCGGCTGTTCGACGAGGTGCAGGCGCGCACGCGCGATCTTTCGGAATCGCTTCAGCAGCAGACCGCGACCGCCGACGTACTCAAGGTGATCAGCCGCTCGGCCTTTGACCTGCAGACGGTACTTGACACGCTGACGGAATCGGCGGCGCGGCTCTGCAATGCCGACATGGCAGCGATAGCGCGGCAGGACGACAAGGGCTTCTATCATGCGACGAACTACAATTTTCCCGTCGACTGGGTCGGACTGGCTGGCCCTCTCAGATTGCAACCAGAGAGGGCCAGCCTCATCGGAAGAGTGCTGTTGGCCGGCGCGGTCGTTCAAATTCCCGACGTCCTGGCCGATCCAGAATACGGGTATCCCGATATAAGGAAGGCCGCCGGCTATCGGACACTCCTCGGCGTTCCCCTTCTGCGGGCAAAAGAGCCGATCGGCGTTCTGTTTCTCGGTCACAAGACGGTCCAACCTTTCACGGAGAAACAGGTCGAACTCGTTTCGAGCTTTGCCGACCAGGCGGTGATCGCCATCGAAAACGTCCGGCTGTTCGACGAGGTGCAGGCGCGCACCGAAGACCTGCGCGAATCGCTCCAGCAACAGACCGCCACCGCTGACGTGCTGAAGGTGATCAGCCGCTCGACGTTTGACCTGCAACCTGTGCTCGATACGCTGGTCGCGTCGGCCTGTCGCTTGTGCGAAGCGGATATCGGAACAGTCCGATATCAAGATGGTTCAAGCTATCGCCTTGCCGCAGACTATGGCTGCATTCCTGAGTGGCGCGACGACTTTGCGCGCCAATCACCCAAACCGGGCCGTGGCACGATCTTTGGGCGAACGATCGTCGACGGCTGCACCGTCCATATCCCGGACGTCCTTGCCGATCCCGAATTTACCCGGCTGGAAACGCAAAAGCTGATAGGCTTCCGCGCGGCGCTCGGCGTTCCTCTGATTCGAGAAGGTCAGGTTTTTGGTGTAGTAAGCCTGCTTCGCTTTGCGCCACGCCCCTTCACCGAGAAACAAATCGAGTTGGTGGAGACCTTCGCCGACCAGGCGGTCATCGCCATCGAGAACACGCGGCTGCTGAGGGAGCTGCGAGAGTCGCTTCAGCAGCAGACCGCGACCGCCGACGTTCTGAAAGTCATCAGCAGTTCGCCGGGCGAACTGGAGCCCGTGTTCCAGGCGATGCTGGAGAATGCAACCCGCATCTGCGAGGCCAAGTTCGGTACGCTTTATCTTAGCGAGGGCGGTGGCTTCCGCGCCGCTGCGATGCATAACGCACCGGCCGCTTATGAGAAGGCGCGGACAGGTGTCGTGCATCCGCCCCCCGACACTACTCTTTGGCGTGCGGCAAACACAAAGCAGGTGGTCCAGATCGCCGACGCGACGTTGGAACAGGGATATATCGAGGGCGATCCATTCTTCGTCTCTGCCGTAATGCTCGGTGGTTATCGCAGTATTCTCGGCGTCCCAATGCTCCATGATGACAAGCTGATTGGCGTCATCACCATCTTCCGCCAGGAGGTCAGGCCGTTCACGGACAAGCAGATCGAACTAGTCACGACCTTCGCCGCACAGGCGGTCATCGCCATCGAGAACACGCGGCTGCTGAGGGAGCTACGGGAATCGCTTCGGCAGCAGACCGCGACTGCCGACGTGCTCAAGGCGATCAGCCGTTCGACATTCGATTTGCCGACGGTGCTGCAAACGCTCGTTGAATCGGCGGCTCGACTTTGCGACGCCGAGCGAGCCACGATTACCCGTCAAAAGGACGGCGTGTTTTTTCGCGCCGAGAACTACGGATTTTCCGACGAATTCAACAATTTTGTCAAAGACGCTCCCGTCCAGCCGGATCGAGGTTCGGCGATAGGGCGCGCCCTCCTTGGAGGGGAGGTAGTTCATATTCCCGACGTGGATGCCGATCCAGACTACACCTGGGAAGGACGAAAATTCAGCGATTTCCGAAGCGTCCTTGGCGTTCCAATGTTGCGTGAAGGCATACCAATCGGCGTCATTATCCTGACTCGATCCGAAGCGCGGCCGTTCACGGACAAGCAGATCGAACTGGCCACAACATTCGCAGATCAGGCGGCCATTGCCATCGAGAACGCGCGGCTATTCGAGGAGGTTCAAGCCAAGACCAGCGACCTGTCCGAAGCGCTGACATACCAGACCGGCAGCGCCAATATCCTGAAGGTGATCGCATCTTCGCCGACCGACGTCGGGCCGGTCCTCAAGGCGATCGTCGAGAGTGCGTGCGAGCTTTGCGAGGCGAACGATGCCATCGTGCTCCTGGTGGATGGTGACAGCCAGCGCGTCGGCGCACATCACGGACCGATACCGCTTGATATGGAGAGATGGACGATCAGCCGGAAATGGGTCGCCGGGCGAGCGTTCCTCGACCGGAAACCAATCCACGTCCACGACCTGCTCTCCGCCGAAGGCGACGAATTTCCCGACACCCGGCAAAGGTCGGACCGCACCGGCACCCGCAGCATCCTGAGCGTGCCCTTGTTGCGTGAGGGCAAGAGCATCGGAACCATCGTGCTCCGTCGCATCGAAGTCCATCCGTTCAGCGAAAAGCAGATTGCCTTGCTCCAGACCTTCGCCGATCAGGCCGTGATCGCCATCGGCAATGTGCGGATGTTCGAACAGGTGCAGGAGCGCACCATGGAGTTATCCCTCTCGCTCGATGAATTGCGCACCGCGCAAGATCGACTGATCCAAACCGAGAAACTCGCCTCGCTGGGACAGCTCACTGCCGGCATTGCGCACGAGATCAAGAACCCGCTCAATTTCGTCAATAATTTCTCGGCTCTGTCGATGGAACTTGTCGAGGAACTGAAGGATGTGCTCAAGCCCGCGACGCTCGACACCAGGACGCGGGCTGAAACCAGCGAGCTGACGCAGACGCTGATGGGCAATCTCGAAAAGGTAGTCCAGCACGGCAGGCGCGCAGACACGATCGTCAAGAACATGCTGCTGCACTCGCGCCAGGGTTCGGGGGAGCACAGACCTGTCGATATCAACGCCCTCGTCGAAGAGAGCCTCAACCTCGCTTATCACGGAGCGCGTGCCGAGAAGCCGGGCTTCAATATCACCCTGAAGCGGTCTTTTGATCCGAACGCCGGTGAGGTGGACGTGTTTCCCCAGGAAATCACACGGGTGTTCCTGAACCTGATTTCCAACGGCTTCTACGCGGCGACCAAGCGTAAGAGCGGGGCCACCAGCGATGGTTATGAGCCAACACTTGCTGCCGCGACCAAAAACCTCGGTGACAGCGTGGAGATCAGAATTCGCGACAGTGGCACCGGCATTCCGCCCGAGGTGAAGGAAAAGATGTTCAATCCGTTTTTTACGACAAAGCCCGCCGGCGAAGGAACGGGTCTTGGTCTCTCGTTGAGCTACGACATTGTCGTCAAGCAGCATGCCGGATCAATTGACGTCGACACCCGGCCCGGCGAATTTACCGAATTCAAGGTCATACTTCCGCGCAAAGCCGCTCTCAGCAAAACCGGGGTCAAATCATGAGCTTCCTTGTTCTCGTTGTTGACGACGAGCCCGATGTCGAGATGCTGTTTCGCCAGCAATTCCGACGCGATCTTCGTGCGGGAAAGTTCAAAATGGAGTTTGCCGAGTCGGCGGACAAGGCCCTTCGCCGCATCACCGAGGTCACCGATGAGTCGCTGATCCTCATCCTGTCCGACATCAATATGCCCGGAATGAGCGGTCTTGAGCTTCTACCAAAAGCAAAGGCCGTTCGTCCGGACGTTCCCGTAATCATGATCACGGCCTACGGCGACGACAACACCAGAAGGAAGGCCCTGGAAGGCGGCGCCGAGGCGCTGCTAACCAAACCTATCGATTTTGGAGCGCTTCGCGGTGAAATCGAAGGTCGGGTGGCAGGCGCGGCGTAAGGGGGTAGGGTTTCCCACCTTCTCATCCCTTGCGCGCTGCTCTATCTTGTGCGCCAACGAACGGGCTCGCACGGAGGAAATCATGAGAACGATGCAAAAACTTGCCGGGGCGCTGTTGGCGCTTGCCGTGATTTCCACTTCCGCATCCGCCCAAAGCAAGGTCACGATCGCGGTGGGCGGCGGCGCCTGCCTGTGCTATCTGCCGATGGTGCTGGCAAAGCAGCTCGGCGAGTACGAAAAGGCGGGGCTGGCGGTCGAGCTGGTCGATCTGAAGGGCGGCTCGGACGCGCTCAAGGCCGTGCTTGGCGGCAGCGCCGACGTGGTGTCCGGCTATTTCGACCATTGCGTCAATCTCGCCGCCAAGAGGCAGGAACTGCAATCCTTCGTGGTCTTCGATCGCTATCCCGGCGAAGCGCTGGTGGTCTCGCCGGTGCATGCGGGCGAAATCAAGTCGATCAAGGATATCGCCGGCAAGAAGGTCGGCGTCACCGCACCGGGTTCGTCGACCGATTTCTTTCTCAAATTTCTCCTGAAGAAAAACGGCATCGACCCGGGAAGCGTGGCCGTGATCGGCGTCGGAAGCGGCGCCACCGCGGTGGCGGCGATGGAGCAGGGCCAGATCGATGCCGCCGTCATGCTCGATCCTTCCATCACCGTCCTGCAAGGCGGCCATCCTGGCTTACGCATCCTCGCCGACACGCGCACGGAGAAGGATACGCTCGAGCTGTTCGGCGGGGAATATCCGGGCGGCGCGCTCTATTCGACCGCGGCGTGGGTCACAAGCCACGACAAGGAGGCGCAGGGGCTGGCCAATGCGATCCTGTCGTCGCTGAATTGGATCCACACCCATTCGGCCGAGGAGATCATGGACAAGATGCCGCCCGAGATGGTCGGCAAGAACAAGGAGCTTTATCTCGCCGCGCTGAAGAATACGATCCCGATGTATTCGCAGACCGGCCTGATGGATCCCAAGGGCGCGGACGCCGTGCTCGCGGTGTTCAGCACAGGCTCGCCCGAGGTCGCCAAGGCCAATATCGACGTCAGCAAGACCTACACCAACAAATTTGTCGATCTGGCGAAGAAGACGACCGGCACGAATGCCAAATAGCTTCGCCCGGCCGCGGGCGTCATGACGCCAGCCGTCATTCACCGCGTCACCGCGCTCGATCTTCCGGTTCGCCCAGTGCCCTGGCCGTTCGCGCAAGCCCGCCGCGGCGAAATCGAGGCGCATTTTGTGCAAAAGCAGCGCGAGAAGCCGGCGCTATGGAACGGCCGCGTGCTGATCGGCCGTAATCCGGCCTTCACTCAAGAGCGATTCAGTGCGGAATATTTCGAGACTGATTTTGCGAGTTTTCTGGCGTGGCGCGACTGGGGCTTTCCGGATCGCGACATTTTCAACGGCTTCGGCATGGGCGCGCTGCGCGCGGCCGACGGCGCCTTCGTGCTCGGCGAGATGGCCCCGCATACCGCCAATGCGGGACGGATTTATTTTCCCTCAGGGACGCCCGATCCCGACGACCTCAGGGACGGCGAGCTCGATATTGCCGGCAGTATCCTTCGCGAAGTCGAGGAGGAGACCGGCCTCACCGAGAAAGACTACACGATGGGCGCGCATTGGGACTGCGTGGTATCGGGTGCGGCGATTGCGATGATCCGGCTATTGCGCGCCGACATGCCGGGGGAAGCCTTACGCGCGCGGATTGCGGAAAACCTCGCCCGGCAAACCCAGCCGGAACTTTGCGCGCTGCATCTGGTGCGCGGAATCGGCGATTTCACGGCGGCGATGCCGCGCTTTGTCACCGCGTTCATCGAAGCGCAATTTTCGACGTAGTCAGCGCTCTCGCCGCGTGCTGCGCTGAAAACCAGGGCATGGACTCTTAAGCGCTTGTAATTTGACAGCGCCCTGATCCAGTCAGCGTCATATCCCCGATCTGCCAGCAACGTGGGTCGCGGCTACAATTCCGCCAGTAGCTCCGGGCAGAGCCGTTGTCATGAGTTTCGCCAGGTGTGAGGCCGAGTTGCACGGACAATCCGGCAAAGCCGGACAACTGGATTTCCAGGATTGCCTTGCCGGACATAACGCGGACATGCGAAAACCGACGAGAATGACCCGAACCGGACATTCGGCTCGATTTTTCGCGAACTTCTACGCCACAACTTACGGCTTCTTCTCCGACCCGGCGCGCGCGGAGCCTACTACTCTAATCGTCGCTGGCGAAGTTAAGCTCGTAGCCGAAACGCTCAGGGCGCCAGAGTACGTGCCGGGCGCTGGGGGAGCGAACGTAATATCGACCGTCCCTGTCTGGTTAGACCCTAACTCATTGACGCCCGTCACATGATCGTTTGCAAGGCCAAAAACACCCTTCGAGGCCGAGTTTGTGGCGGTCACCGTCAGCGAAGGCGTAGGAAGCGGCACGCCGCTGGAATTTACAATTTCAATAGTCATTTGGTCTTTGGCGCCCTCTGTAGTTTCGGGGAATTTGATTTCCGATTGGGCAACGCCACCATGCCTGAAGCTTACTTGCGGGGCAGTTGTGCTTTGCGTTGCCGGCTTCAAGATCATATCCGTGACGCGCTGGATCAACTCGCGGAATGTTTTTTCCCGATAGCCCGCCAAGAAGGCGACGACATAGTAGATGATAAAATCTTTTGCGGGCGCTGCATCGGCCGGGTTTTCGAGGAATTTCGGCGGGGTTCCCGAGCTACTAACAATCAGGACAAAAAGAAAAAACCCAATGGTGCCGAGTACGGCCCCAAACAACGGCCTGCCGAGATGCCAATAGTTGAACTCGGGATTCCAGCGGCTTTCACTCCATTGGAATACGCCTTCTAGGCTAATCGTAACTGCCCCAAGCGCACCGAACCACGGCACGGCGATCGGCAACGTGTTACCAACGAGGTAGGGCTGCGGACCTGTGTATGAAACATTGTAGGCAATAGCCCCTAGCATCAAAAGCAGCGTGTAGGTCATGCCCAGCATGGGCGACGTGCACCAGCACGATGGACAGAATCGCGATTAAGAAGATGATCGCGAGATCTCGGCGAACTTTTATTGTCAAAGTCCTTGCCTTATCCATCTCAGCCTCCTCTTGCTCCTTGATTGTGGGATTCGAACGGCATTGATGCTCCCTGCATTGCAAATGACAGTATTACAACCAGCGCTATTGATTTGGATCAAAGGGCAGCGAGTTCAGGCGACCTTGTGCATTCTCAACCGTCAGCCGGCGTACCACCAGAGATGAACTCGTGGCGGGAATGCGCAGCGAACCGGAACCATGTTGTCGCATTTGACCAGGCATTCCGCAAAAATAGGAGCTTTGCGGAGGACGCAAGACACGTTGTCCGTTCTTGGCAGATTTTGGACCTCACGCGATATCCGACTTGAGTCCGGAATGCGTATCAAAGCGGAAGTCCGTCAACCACTCTGGATTTATGGGTTCACGCCTTAGTTAACGCGGGCGTTGCCCCTCCTATACGCTTGACATCTCTCGACGCTATCAATGTGATGGGTGGCAACAAAAGCAAGAACACTGGCTGCACAATCTTCCAGGGAGGGTTTCATGTCGGTGCGCGGGGTCGTCCGCCTGTTCGGCGGGCTATCGGCTGTGATCATTTCCGTCGCGGTCTTGTCTGTCATGGTCTTGTCCGTCACGTTCCTGATGCTGGGCATGGCATTTTCCGCCGAGGCTCAGGAAGCCAAGAAGATCAAGATCGGCGTGATTTTCGATCTCACCGGCCCGCTCGCGGGCGGCGGTTCGGAGCTGCAATATACCGGCGTCAAGATCATGCTCGACCATTACGCCCAGACCGGCGTCGCGGGTTACAAGGTCGAGGCGGTCTATGCCGACGCGCAGAGCAAGCCCGACGTCGCCATCAACGAGGCGGTGCGCCTGCTGGAGCAGGAAAAGGTCGACATGCTGATGGGTTTCTTCTCGTCGGCGCAATGCGTGCCGGTGTCCGCGCGCGCCGAGCAGATGAAGAAATTCATGTGGATCACCACCTGCATTTCCTCTGCCGTGTTCGACGGCAAGAACTACAAATATATCTTCCGTCCGCAGGCGAGCGGCGACCAGTTCGGCATGATGACGACGGACTTCATCGCCGCCTATTCCCTGTCCAAGTTCGGCAAGGAGCCGAAGGATCTGCGCGTCGCCATCATTCACGAAGACGGCGCCTACGGCGTCGACGTGGCCAAGGGCAACGAGGCGGGGGTGAAGAAGAACGGCTTCAACCTGGTGCTGAACGAAGGCTATTCGGCGACCGCGCCCGATCTTTCCGCGCTGGTCACCAAGCTGAAGCGTGCGCGGCCCGATGTGATCTTCCACACCGGCTACAATCCCGACATTACCTTGCTATTCCGGCAGGCGCGCGAGCAGGGCCTGAAGTTCGGCGCCATCGTGGGCGAAGGCGCAGGCTATGGCGTGTATGAGAAGCTGAAGGAAGGCCTCGGCACGGACGCCAACTATCTCTTCAATACCGACCCGGTCTCGATCTGGCTTGCCAACCAGAAGACCATGGATCCCAAGCTGCCACCGGTGATCAAGATGATCGGCGAGGCGTTCGACAAGCTCAAGCCGGGGGTCGCCATTCGTTCCGCCCATGTCGGCATCGGCGCGTCCAACGCCTATGTGTTCCTCGACGATGTGCTGCCGCGGGCGATCAAGAAATATGGCGGGGTCGATTCCGAAGCGCTGCGCAAGGCCGCGCTCGACACCGATATTCCCGAAGGCGGCACCATGCTCGGCTACGGCGTCAAATTCTACGGCGAAGGCGAGCGGTTCGCCGGCCAGAACGCGCGCTCGTTCCCGGTAATCCTGCAATACATCGATGACAAATCGTATGTGGTGTGGCCGAAGAGCCAGATGCAGCGCGAGACCGTGCTGCCGCTGCCAAAGGGGACTACTTTCAGTAATCAGTAAGCCCGGCCTCTGTTTTCCGAGGATGATTTTTGGTTGGATTGCTTTGTCCGCGAACTCGGTTCACCTCTCCCCGGTGGGGAGAGGTCGGATTGCTTAGGCGATGCGAAAGCATCGTCCGAAACAATCCGGGTGAGGGGGCTTTGCACTCATGGGAGACCGTAACCCCTCACCCCACCCCTCTCCCTAAAGGAGAGGGAGCGCACCTTCGTCTTGGTTGCATTTTGCCAGCGGAGTATCTGAAGTGCTGAGGGTGAGCGGGTTGGTGAAGCGCTTCGGCGGCTTCACCGCGGTCAACAACGTGTCGTTCCGCCTCGAGCGGGGTGAGATTCTCGGCCTGATCGGCCCGAACGGCTCCGGCAAAAGCACGATCTTCAACATGCTCTCCGGCACGCTCGTTCCCGCCGCTGGATCGATCCTGTTCGACGGCGTGGAGATCGCAGGCCTTGCGCCGCATCGGATCATCAATCGCGGGGTGGGGCGCACCTTCCAGATCCCGCGGCCGTTTCACCGCTTGAGCATTTTCGAGAACGTGGCGCTGGCGGGCTTTTACGGCCAGGGCAGCCACAGCCGCGCCAGGGCCTATGATGCCGCCGAACGGGCGCTGGCCATGGTTGGGCTGCCGACCGACCGCCACGCGGGCGTCGATGGCCTTGGCGCCGCGGGCTTAAAGAAGCTCGAACTTGCGAAAGCGCTCGCAACCGGACCCAAACTGTTGCTCGCCGATGAAAGCCTCGGTGGGCTGGATGAAACCGAGATGGATCAGGCCGCCGACATGCTGCGCAAGATCCGCGACGAACTCAACATCACGATCATCTGGGTCGAGCACATCATGGGCGTTTTGATGCGCGTGGTCGACCGCGTGATGGTGCTCGATCACGGCGAGAAGATTTCAGAAGGTTTGCCCGGGATGGTGGCGAGCGATCCGCGGGTGATCGAGGTCTATCTCGGCACCGACGCCGATGCGAGCCGCATCGCAGCCGCCGAAGCGCGCCGGCGGGCGGAGGCGTGAGGGGACATGCTCGAGCTCAGATCGATCGATGCGGGCTATGGCAGCTTTCAGGCGCTGTTCGGCGTCAGCTTGGAAGTAAAGGCCGGCGAAGCCGTCGGCGTGATCGGCCCCAACGGCGCAGGCAAGACCACTTTGATGCGCGTGATCTCCGGGCTGATCCGGCCGCGCAAGGGATCGATTGCGATGGAAGGCAACGATGTGCTGGCGACGCCGGCGCACCGCATCGTCAGCCTCGGCATCGCCCATGTCCCGGAGCACCGGCGGCTGTTTCCACGGCTCACGGTCGACGACAACCTGAAGATGGGTGCGTTTACGCAGGCTGCGCGCGCAAAATACGCCGAGCGGCTGGACTTCGTGTTCGATCTGTTTCCCCGCCTGAAGGAGCGGCGCAGCCAGATGGCGGGAACCATGTCGGGCGGCGAGCAGCAGATGTGCGCCATCGGCCGCGCGCTGATGTCGAACCCGAAGCTATTGCTGCTCGAGAGCCCTCCGCGGGGCTTGCCCCGGTCGTGGTGCAGCAGGTGTTCGAACTCGTGAAGCGGATTCGCTCAAGCGGGCTCACGGTGCTGATCGTCGAACAGAACGTGCAGCAGGTGCTGCGCGCGGTCGATCGCGCCTATTTGCTCGAAGCGGGCACTATACGGGCATCGGGGACGTCGGGTGAGATGATGAACACCGACACGGTCAAGCAGGCGTATCTGGGAGTGTAGGCATGATTGGAACGGCTCGAATAGTCACCGCGAAGCAAGTGCGCTCCCTCTCCCGCATGCGGGGGAGGGTTGGGGTGGGGGTGTCGCCGCGAGTCGCACTCTTCGTATGGAGAGAGCCCCCACCCATATCGCATCTTTCGATGCGATATGACCTCCCCCGCATCCGCCTTCGCCAGAAGGCGGGCTTCGGCGGACAAGAGCGGGAGAGGTGAAGCGAAGCAAGGGTCTACCATGCAGGCATTCCTCGACATCTTCGACATCTATCTGCTGGAAGCCATGGTCAACGGCATCCTGCTCGGCGGGGTGCTCGCGCTGCTCGCGCTCGGGCTCAATCTGATCTTCGGCGTCATCGACGTGACCTGGATCTGCTACGCTGAACTCGTCATGATCGGCATGTACGGCATGTATTATCTCATCCAGTATTATCATCTGCCGTATTGGGCCGCGGCACCCTTGGTCATTCTGCTGGTCGCGTTGCTCGGCGCGGCGCTGCATTTTCTGGTCATTGCGCCGCTATTGACGGCGCCGCCGATCAATCAGTTGCTCGCGACCGGCGGCGTTCTCTTCATCCTGCAAAGCTTTGCCACCGTCGCCTTCGGCATCGAATTTCGCAATGTCGGCATCCGCCTGCCGGTGCTGGCGCTGGGCGAGATGCATTTCAGCTATGCGCGGCTATTGTCCTTCGCCGCCGCGCTGATCGGCATGGTCGGCGTCTACCTGTTCATGACGCGGACCTTTACCGGGACGGCGATCCGGGCGATTTCGCAGGACCGCCAGATCATGCCGCTGATGGGTGTCGATGCGAATCGCCTCTATCTCGTCACCTCGGCGCTGGGCGGTGGGCTCGCCGGCCTCGCCGCCTGCCTCTTGGTGCTGCAATACGACGTGCATCCCTTTGTCGGCCTCTCGTTCGGGCCGATCACCTTCCTGATCTGCGTGCTCGGCGGGCTCGGTAATTTCATCGGCGGTTTCATCGCCGCGTTCGTGTTCGCCGAGATCATTTCGCTCGGCGGCCTGTTCTCGGACCTTGAATGGGGCTATGTGCTCGCCTTCGCCTTCTTCATCGTCATGATGTTCATTCGCCCCGCGGGCCTTTTGGCGAGGCGGCGATGAAGCCGCAATACGCGATCTGGCTCGCAGCCTTCGCGGCATCGGTCGCGCTGCCCTTCGTCTATCGCGAACCCTATCATCTGCACATCCTGACGCTGATCCTGATCTGGTCGTTCGCCTACACCTCGTGGTCGGTCATGGGCCGCTTCGGGCTGGTGTCGCTCGGGCATGGCGGCTTCATGGGCGTCGGCGCCTATGTCACGGCGCTGTTGTGGAACCATCTCGGCGTGACCCCTTGGATCGGCATTCCCCTGAGCATGGCGGCGGCGGGCGTACTCGCCGTGGTGGTCGGCTATCCCTGCTTCCGCTTCCGCATCACCGGTCATTATTTCGTGCTGGTGACGCTGGCGCTGTCCGGTATCGTGCTGCAGGTGATTACCGCTACGCGCGACTACACCGGCGGCTCGCTCGGCTATACGCCGAACCGCGCCAGCGGCAACCAGTTGCTGGCGCTGCAATTCGACGACAAGACCACGTGGTATCTGATCGCGCTCTTCGTCTGGCTGTCCGGCCTTGTGGTCTGGCGCTGGATCGACCGCAGCATGAGCCGCTACGCCATGGAGGCAATCTCGGAGGATGAGGACGCGGCGGCTGCCGCCGGCGTCAACGTCACCGCCGAGAAGCTGAAGATCACGATCGTCAGCGCGCTGATGACGGCGTTCGCCGGCGCGCTTTACTGCCAGTACCAGATGTTCATTTCGCCCGACACGGTCAGCGGCATTGCGGTGTCGTTGCAGATGGTGTTTGCCGCCATCGTCGGCGGGCTCTACGTGTCGCTGGGTCCGACGGTGGGCGCCATCATCACCATCCTTTTGGCGGAGGGACTGCGTATCGGTTTCGGAACCGGGGCGGTGGGCTGGGACAACCTCGTCTACGGCGTATTGCTGGTGCTGTTCATCATCTTCCTTCCCAAGGGCATCCTTGGTAGCGTCATCGACAGGCTGAAAAGACCTCGCACGCAGTCCTTGAAGACATGAGCAAAAAGTCGCAATCCCTCGCCGATCAGCTCAAGCCCTTTGTCGCGCCGTTCCGCTTCGACGGGTCGGGCAAGTTCCGTCTCAGCTCGCACAAGACCGACGAGAAGGGCGGCCTCGACAAGGACAAGGCCGAGAAGATCCTCGAATCCAACCGCGAGCGGCTGAATGATTTTCAGGAGCGCCTTTACGCGCAGGACCGCTGGTCGCTGCTCGTGATCGTTCAGGGGATGGATGCGGCGGGCAAAGACAGCGCCATCAAGGGCATTTTCGAGGGCGTCAATCCGCAGGGCTGCGATGTCACCTCGTTCAAGCAGCCGAACAGCCACGAACTCAACCACGACTTCATGTGGCGCGCCATGATCGCGCTGCCGGAGCGCGGCCGCATCGGCATTTTCAATCGCTCCTATTACGAGGAATGCCTGGTGACGCGGGTGCATCCGGAATTTCTCGCCGAGGAGAAAATCCCCCACAAGCTGGTCACCAAAAACATCTGGCGGGAGCGTTTTGCCGATATCTGCGCGATCGAGCGTTACCTCGCGCGCAACGGCACCGTGATTCTGAAGTTCTTCCTCAACGTCTCCAAACAGGAGCAGCGCGAGCGCTTTTTCGACCGGCTGGAGCAGCCCGCGAAGAACTGGAAATTCTCGATGAACGACATTTCCGAGCGCGGGCGGTGGCCGCGATACATGGCGGTCTACCAGGATATCGTCCGCCACACCTCCACGCCGTTTGCGCCATGGTATGTGGTGCCGGCCGACCACAAATGGTTCGCGCGGGTGGTGATTGGCTCTGCGGTCGTCAGCGCGCTCGAGGCGCTCAACCTGCATTTTCCGCGCGCCGACAAGGCCTCGCTGGCCGAGTTCGACCAGGTGCGCGAGGCGCTGGAGAAGGAGGGCAAGTCTAAGAGCAAGGCCAAGGCGCTGAAGAGGGTGGCGAAGGCCGCGAAAGCGGCGAAACGCAGCTAGTTCAGGCGTGCCAAGAATGATCGCACCCCGCGACCTGGATCGCTTGCGACACCCTTGATTGTGATCGGTATTCGCTTTGCACCAAAAAGAGCGTTTTCCGAAAGTCTATTTTTACCAACGCGGACATGTCGTGATCGTTTTAAGCACCGCCTGGTCTGATACAGTCCGTTTGCGATGACCGAGAGGGGGCTCCATGGTCCACCTTGTCCAGTTGCATTTCTTAGCTCGTATTTCACCCGTCGCGGGTTACCGACCGATTTGGATGATCGAATGAGGCGACGCGCGTTCATCACTCTTGTCGGCGGTGCGACGGCTTGGCCGCTTATGGCAGGAGCCCAGTCAGCGCCGCCAATAATTGGGTTTCTTGGCGCGCCGTCGTCTGCGTCTTACGTGAAAAATGTGGCTGCCATCCGTCAAGGCCTGAAGGAGGCCGGCTATGTTGAAGGTACGAACGTCACAATCGAATATCGGTGGGCAGACGGTCAATATGATCGGCTGCCAGCGCTCGCGTCCGAACTGGTCGAAAGAAGGGTAGCAGTGATCGTTACAATCGGCGGGGCTCCTTCGGTCGTTGCAGCAAAGAACGCGACATCAACGATCCCAATTGTGTTCAACATGACGGCCGATCCGGTGCAGCTTGGGCTGGTTGCGAGTCTTAACCGGCCCGGCGGCAATATCACAGGCATAGCCATATTGGGCGTAGCGCTTGAGGCAAAGCGCCTGGAGATATTGCATGAACTTGTGCCCGCCGCGAAAATAATTGGGGTCCTGGTAAATCCCAAGAATCCACAAGTCGAAATCCAGACAAACACACTAGCGGCAGCCAGTCGCACGGCGGGCCAAGAAATTATTCAGCTAAAGGCCAGCAACAATCCGGAAATCGATGCCGCTTTCGAGGCTCTGGCCGATCGCGGCGTCGGGGCTGTAATCATCGGCCAGGATACATTTTTTACCAGCCAACCTGCTCAATTCGCCGCGTTAACTAGACGCTATGCGATGCCCGCGATATCGCCTTGGCGAGAGCATGTCACCGCTGGAATATTGATAAGTTACGGTGCAAGCATAACTGACGGATATCGCCAAGCCGGCGTCTACGCCGGCCGGGTTCTAAAAGGCGAGAAGCCCGCCAACTTGCCGGTCGTGCAGCCGACGAAATTCGAAATGGCGATCAACCTGAAGACCGCCAAGGCGCTCGGGCTCACCGTGCCGCCGTCGCTGCTTGCGCAAGCCGACGAGGTGATCGAGTAGGTGCCTACTGCGCCAGCCCGATACCGGCTACAAACGGTCGCGCAAACCGGCGCAGCGTTTCGTCCCGCAGGTTTATTGAGAAGCCCGGGACGCTGGTTGTTCAGCTCGAATACGGCTCCGCAGGCGTTGATTTAATTCTCAAGTGCGCTCTATAGTTGCGTCTGGGGTGGAGGTTGTGCCCAGAATTTGGGAGGCGTGCCATGAATGATCTTCAGGCGCTTGGCGGTCTGACTGGTAGTCTGACTGGTGCAGCCGAGTTCTTCAAGTTCGGATTCCTCATATTCCTGATCGCACCCGCGATCTACGCGTCGACAAAGCAAAAAAGCGTTTCGATCGCAGCCATGATCCTCGGCTTGGGCTTTGTCGTGATTTATGGCGTGCTGAATCTGATCACCGCAATCGTGCCACAATGGCTTCCTTCCCAACGTACGCTAATGGGAGGAACGATTTTCGGCGTTCGAAATGGTTATGATCTTGCGATCCTCTCCGATCTGCGACGCGTCGGCTACGCCTACACCAAGCGAGAGATCGACCCGCGCAACGCGAACCTGCTGAATTTTCGTTTCCTTCTCGTAACCTTGGGCAGCAGCCCGAGTTGCTTGGCCATCCTCCTGGAAACGCCGGACAAGGCCGAAAATTGGTTTCGAGTCGCCGTTCAGGACGATGACGTTGCTCCAAGTACGGAACTCTTCGCCGAAGCCTCCTGGGGTGGCGACGAGCCAGTTCTTATCTTCTGGCGCGAATACAGGGGCAAAAGGGTGGGGGCGCAAGAGAAGCTCAACGTCATATCGCCGGCCAATGAAGTCGGATGTGAAAGTACGCGAGCGGCTTCCGTTCCCGGTGCGCCTTGGTCTGTCTTCCGGGCTGCATTCGCGCAGTCCCCAGCTTCCGATTCCGATCTCACTGAGCGACTGCAGAGCGACGATGTCATTGCCAGACGTGATGCGCGCGTTGAGCTTGCGAAGCGAGGTGAAACCGCATTTCCTCTGATAGACGAACTCCTCAAACGCAAAGACTATCGCCTTCAGCTCGGGGCGCTTGTTGCGCTGGCGGGAATGAACGATGAAGATCGCAACAAGGCGCCTGAAAGCGTACGCCAGCAGGCGCGGGTGCTTCGACAGTCCGCAGACAAGACGACGCGAGACACGGCCGTGAATGCGCTGCAAGAGCCGGCGTTCTGTAATCAAGAGCAGGACAAAAATCGCAAGCCTACAGAACGCTTCCTGGTCATATGTTACTGGACCAAGAGCGATTGCGAACGCGTGAGAGGGCCTAATTTGAAACCCGGCGTGTCGCAATCGGCATGTGCACCGGTACAACTGGATAAGGCCAGCTGGAGATACTCGCCCACGGGAGTCGAAGGTGGTTGGTACCAATATAGCAGCACGACCTTCGCCGCGCCGTTCCCTGAAGTGCAGCCTCAGCCTTGATAGCGGCGAGGCTTCCCGTGTGGGTCATTTTGGGTCGATTTTGGAAAGTCCGCGCCCGCGCCCGGCTAGGGATAATCTCGAAGATGTCGGTTGTCTTCTTGGAAGCGAAGCCCAATGACGCGCATTCCCTCTTGCCGAGACCGAACGTCTGGGATCAAATCGGATCACCTGAGCCATTTTTTGAAAGGAGAAAAACCATGCTTAGAAAAATGATATTGGCCGTCTCCGTGGTAGCCTTTGCCGGCGGCGCCGCCTTCGCGCAGGAATCTTGCGCGAGCAAGGCGATGGGCAAGGACGGCAAGCCGTTGGCTGGTGCGGCCAAGACCTCCTTCATGAAAAAGTGCATGGCCGATACCTGCGCGACCAAGGCGGTCAGCGCGGACGGCAAGCCGCTTTCGGGCGCCGCCAAGAACAGCTTCATGAAAAAGTGCGAGGCGGGCGGTTAGGGGCCGCATCGCGCGAGAGCTGAATATAATATAGAGCCGCCTTCGGGGCGGCTCTCCTTTTTGCGGCCACCGATGGCCCCTGCGGCGGGGGTGCATGCAGCAGAGTGCGCCCGCTCTCCGCAGCAGGAAGAAACAAAGTACCGACAGTCTATCAAATCCGGATTCCGGCGATCGCAGCTCCAGGCGTCGTAAAATCGACCGCAATTGTTTTAACTGCGTAACATGATTGTCACGGAGGGCTGCAAACATATTGGTCGGAGCATGTGGCAATTCATGATGTTTTAGATCGAAGACGCCGCAGGCGCCAGTCACTACGCAAGCGCCCTCAGTTTGGCCTTGTTCCACCATCGAAGTGGCCCGGAGGTGCCCCAATAAGTCCTTAAAGAGAACCCCCAATGCGGGGACCGAGCGCTCACGCAAATCATGCGAGTTAGTAAAATGGTACGTCATGATCTGAAAAGGCCGCCGCCGGGGGACGAGGTCTTGTCCCTTGAAGACACCGATCCCGCGGAGCCAGCACCGCCCGCGGATGAATTTAGTGCACGATTGCAAAAGCAAATGCATAATTCGCAGCGGCTGAACGAGTACTACAACGAGGTCGTCGCCGAGCTCCGAGCGTCGCTGGAACGGATCGAAGCCGAAGAAGGCTAGGCGTGTCGGAAACGGAGACGGTGTTGTTTCCTGTCTCCTTCGCCAACAGCTTTTGGAAATACGTTCAGGTGCGGTTGGCCTCCCGGGCGCGGGCTCGGGAGGCCATTTCTTTGGTCTTTGCGGGCGCCGTCGTTTCTCCGGTTCCCGGCGAACACATCAACGCCGCGCAACGAACAAGCCAGAACCGCGATTCAAACGCAAACATGGCGAAGTCCTGACATTTGCTGCGGTTTGCAAGATTCGAATGCGATGGAGTGCAGCAATGACGACGACGCGACAGGACAAACCGGGCGGCAAGCCCCGCCAGCGTAACCGGAAGGCGGAAGCGCGGAGCCCGAAGGGCGAGCAACGGCAGGATCCGACGCCCGATCCTCGCGATGAAGATCAAGTCCACCCGATGGGCGCCTCAAGCGATGCGCCGGCGAGGGAGACGACTGTGCCTTCGGATGTCCCCCTGGTCGGCGAAGTGCTGCCGCCGGCGGCGATCGGCGCGGCCGGGCCTGCGGACATCTTCGGCATACAGGCCATCGTGAACGCCTATACCGACTACACCTGGAAGTCGCTCCAGGAGAGCAGGTCCTTCGTCGAGAGACTGATGGGCGCGCGCTCGTTCAACAAGGCGATCGAGATTCAAAGCGATTTCGCTAAGTTGGCTTATGCGAACCTGGCGGCGGAGTCGCAAAAGATTTGTGGACTCTACAGCGAATGGGTGAGGCAGATCTTCCGGCCCTGGGAAGTCCTCGGGGTCCGACTGACCCGGGTCGGGCGCCAAGTTTGATAGCAGGTCTGACAGGCGAGCACGGCGGATACGTCCGCAGGCCACGTGCGTGAAGGGCCCCGGTTTCTCCGGGGCCCGTTTTTTGCCTCCCCGAGAGGGGCCTTCATTCACGGCATAAAAAGGCGAGGAGTGCGTCAGTCGGAGACGCGCCCCTCGTTCAACAGGCGGGCATGGATGATTTGCCACTTGTCGCGGCGGTTTGGCCGGAAATCCAGAAGCGGGGATTGTTTGTCCTGAAGCTCGCAAAAAAACTTCAGCGTGTCTCTGGCTGTCGGCGTTGGCGGTTCGGTCGGCTGGGTCTTAATCCAGCGGTCCCATTCCGTAAGAAGAAGGGATTTCCATTGATCTTGTCTCATTGACTGCGCGTCCCCAGGGTCAAGAGGGCGAGGCTCGTAAGTGCCTCAAAACGATCGCGCTGGTCTTGTTGGGTGTCTCTATTCGAGACCGTTGAAAGTGCTGTCGTCCCCCAGAAGGCGCTCGGCTACCGCCGTGCCGGTGAGCGTCTTCACGGCCCAATATGCGGAGTAGGGCTTAACCGTTTCTAAATATGAACGGCGAGTTGTCAAGCCTGGCTTCATGGCGCGCCGGACGACGCTACTGCAAGTGGTGAAAACACCGACGGCAGCAACCGCGGCGACCCGGCCATCCACCGCATTGCCGATAATCTTTTGAGTCACGAGGAAAAATGTCTGTCGTCTTGCTTCGCGATTCCGACGTTGGCCACACAATTATAGATAGCGTAGTTGCGGAGCCAAACGATATAATTGATCTCGGGTCGATTCAGGCGCAGAGCTGTCATTCGATGCGCCCCGCCTGTCATCGTTTTGTCGCTTTCGCAAAGCGCCGGCCCATTGCCGCGATGGCGGCGTGGGGCCGATGAAGCGGCCGGCGGGCGGCGTTGTGCTTTTCGCCAGCCGCCCGATTGATGGCCGTCAAAACTTGTCGACCAGCGAAAACAGCGAAGGTCCCGAAATCGTATCCGGGACCTTCACCGTTCCTGAAGATGGAAGGTCATTTTTTCCTGCGGTCATTCATCTGGTCGCCCGGACTCAATTGCGACGCCCCCTTTGACCTGCCCGTCGTCGTAGAGTCCTTCATTCTGTCGCCGGGCGAAAACTCGGACGCACCCTTCGTTGTCGTCGACGTCGAATTGTTCATCTGGGTGCCCGGAGCAATCCCGGAAGCGCCCCTGGAGGACCCTGCAAAGCTGCTGGTTGAGCCGATCAGCAATGCGGCCACGGAAATAATCCAGACTTTCTTCATGCCGCTTTCTCCTTGCTCGTTTTGCGGTCGCTACTAACGCCGAGCGTGCAAAGAAGTTCTGCCGTCCCGAAAATTCAAACACGCGGGAACCTAGCGCCAACCGCGATGTCGCCCTCGGTACCAGCCGTAGTGATGCCCGCGGCCTCTGCCCCAGCCGTAATGATGACCGTGGCCGTGCCCGCCTCTGACCTGGATGTCCGAGCCGGCGGAGCCAATGAGCTTTGTGGCGCCTACGACCGGCATCGCCGGCGCTGAAACGGTGGAAGCAAGCGCGAAAGCACCGGCGGCAACTCCAATCAACAAAAGGCGCGTCATCATCAATCTCCTGGAATCGCACCATCACGGCCGGAGCAAATGTTTTCGAGGCATTCGAGTTCCAGTTGATGGGCGATATGTCGGCCGTCATTGCGCGTGACATCAGCGCCGGACACACGCGCCTTGCCCCGCTCACTCCGACGCGCCGATGCGGTCAATGCTTACGATTGATTTGCCAGACGAGGCTGCGTTTGCGATTTCGCGTCCAGGCCTGTTGCAAAAAAAACATTTTGCTTCTCTGGCGACCCAATCGGAGACGTGCGCGTTAACGTGCCCCGTGCGCTGCTGATCCGGGGTCCATGCAACAACGAGCTCGACGTAGTCCCAGCTCTGCCGTGCAACGTGAAGGACGCTGCACCGCGTCCGGGGACGCGTAGATAAGTCAACCCTCCTGACTATCTTTTGGCATTGCGGTTGCTGGCGTTTTTCGTTTAGAACGGCGCTGGAAGCGGCTCCCGGCAACCAACCGTCAACGGTTTTGGCCGAGAATGGGCTTCCAAAGGGTCTGGCAATGCTGATTCGCGGCGAAATGTCCGGAGTTCACGGGAAGGCGGCGCTGACGGCTGCTCCCGCACCGATTCCGCTTTCGCCCCTGCCCACCCAGCTTCTCGGCGGGCTTCTGCTTCTTATCGGCCCCTGAGGGCCGTCTGGGCGCTTTGCGCCTGGGCACTCAGGGGTACGCGCGAGATCGACAGATCCCCTTCAGCGCTCGGAAAAAGCAGCGCACCAGACACAAGGAATTTTTCGAAATGGCCCCCGTGAACAAGTCCGACAAGGACCGCGTCATCATATTCGACACCACGTTGCGCGACGGCGAACAATGCCCCGGCGCCACCATGACCTTCGAGGAGAAGCTTGAAGTCGCCGAGATGCTCGACGAGATGGGCGTCGACGTCATCGAGGCCGGCTTTCCCATCACCAGCGAAGGCGACTTCCAGGCGGTGAGCGAGATCGGCCGGCGCGCCAAGAACGCGATCATCGCAGGGCTCTCCCGCGCCCATCCCAAAGACATCGACCGCTGCGCCGAAGCCGTGAAATTCGCCAAGCGCGGCCGCGTCCATACCGTGATCGCGACCTCGCCTCTGCACATGCGCGTCAAGCTGAACATGACGCCGGAGCAGGTGATCGAGACTTCAATTGCCAACGTCACCCGCGCCCGCAACCATATCGACGACGTCGAATGGTCGGCCGAAGACGGCACCCGCAGCGAAATGGATTTCCTCTGCCGCATCGTCGAAGCCGTGATCAAGGCCGGCGCTACCACGGTGAATATTCCAGACACCGTCGGCTACACGGTGCCGGAGGAATACACCAACTTCATGCGCACGCTGATCGAGCGGGTGCCGAACTCCGACAAGGCGGTGTTCTCGGTTCACTGTCACAACGATCTCGGCATGGCGGTGGCGAATTCGCTGGCGGGATTGGCCGGCGGCGCGCGGCAGATCGAATGCACCGTCAACGGCATCGGCGAACGGGCAGGCAACGCCGCGCTCGAGGAAGTCGTGATGGCGATCAATGTGCGCAACGACAAGTTTCCGTACTGGAACAAGATCGACACCACGATGCTAACGCGCGCCTCCAAACTGGTCTCGGCGGCGACGTCGTTTCCGGTGCAGTACAACAAGGCGATCGTCGGCCGCAACGCGTTCGCACATGAGAGCGGCATCCATCAAGACGGCGTGCTGAAGGATGCTTCCACCTACGAGATCATGCGGCCCGAGATGGTGGGCTTGAAGCAGTCCTCGCTGGTGCTCGGCAAGCATTCGGGGCGTCATGCCTTCGTGCACAAGCTGGAGGAGATGGGCTACAAGCTTGGGGCCAACCAGATCGAGGATGCTTTCGTGCGGATGAAGGCGCTCGCCGACCGCAAGAAGGACATCTACGACGAGGACATCGAGGCCTTGCTCGACGAGGAGATCGCGGCCTCTCACGACCGCATCAAGCTGACCTCGCTGACGGTGATCGCGGGCACCCATGGACCGCAGCGCGCCACCATGAAGCTCGACGTCGACGGCCAGATCAGGATCGAAGAAGCGGAAGGAAATGGCCCGGTCGATGCGGTGTTCAACTGCATCAAGGCGCTGGTGCCGCACGAGGCCAAGCTCGAACTCTATCAGGTCCACGCCGTCACCGAAGGCACCGACGCGCAGGCCGTGGTGTCGGTGCGGCTCGCCCATGAGGGCCGCTCGATGACGGCGCGCGCCGCCGATCCCGATACGCTGGTGGCGTCCGCAAAGGCCTATCTCGGCGCGCTCAACAAGATCGTCATGAAGCGCCAGCGCGACGTGCCGGCGGTTGTGGCGAGCTAGCCGTCATTGCGAGCGCTTGCGAAGCAATCCAGTCGGGCCGCGGAAAGCTTCTGGATCGCTTCGTCGTTTCACTCCTCGCGATGACGGTGCCTGGCAGCACCGAACGCAGTTACTCACGTTCCCCGGATGCTGCGCAACGCGGCCCGCGAAAGCGGCGTGGTGCGCTGCTGATCCGGGGTCCATGATGCTCGCATCGGTTCATCGCCTTGGCGTGGGTCCCGGCTCTGCGAAGCAGCGCACCGGACGATGCGGAGCCTGTCGTCGGGCGCGCATTCGCGCGACCCGTTGGCATAGCCGGGAGCACGCTGCATCGCGTCCGGGACACGAGAGGCAATATGGGTCCCTGCTTTCCGCAGGGACGACGACGTGGATATGTCGCGACACACACTGACGGTCTACACCACTTGACATTCCCATTGTTCTCAACTCGCTCTTCCCCAACTGATTTGCCCGTCGTGTCAATCTGCCGCAACCCGACGGAGTTGCGCATCAGCCCAAATCAAATCCATAACTACCGCCGTCCCGCGCTCCTCAAGAGGGGCGCTTCGCGGTCGTCACGAACGTTGGGTGCGGGATGCGGTGGACGCGGGTGCGCACGAGACGAATGCGCTTTTCCGCGGACGGCGAAGTCGTGGCGTTCTGATACCCCGACGCTGGTATCAAGCTTGTGATGACTTCCACAAGCGACGGAGGCAAGAAAGCCCGGTCTCCGGGAAGACCACGAAGGAAACCGTTAAAACCATCCGCGCAGGGAAGGCCGGTTGCTCCGGTGAACCTGTGGTGGACTTACTCGTGTGCTTTTCACTTTTGCACGCGAGGCTATGGGTGCATTGGACACCCTGGCTTTCCCTGCGCCCTCTTGCTTTTCGAGGGTACCGTTAACCGAACTCGCCCAGCACCGCGCGGCGAGAAGGCGCAGTCGTGTTTGCGACGTGCTCGCATGCATTTTTTGCGCTGCACCATCGCTTTTCGGCCACCCCTGCTAACGGGCAATGGCCTTTGGGCCGGCTTCTCTGTATTGGTGCGGCCCAGCGTTAGAAAAGATTTGGGAGATGCGCCGCACGCGCGTTTTCGCAGGGCTCGCGGGAGGACACATGCGTAAACTGGTATTGGCTGCCGCATCGGTCGCGGCATTGGCGCTAGCTACGCCGGCGGCGGCGCAGGCGCCGATCGTCATCAAATTCAGCCACGTCGTCGCCTCCGACACGCCGAAGGGGAAGGCGGCGGAAAAGTTCAAGGAACTGGCCGAGAAATACACCGGCGGCAAGGTCAAGGTCGAAGTCTATCCGAATTCGACGCTTTACAAGGACAAGGAAGAATTGGAGGCGCTGCAACTCGGTGCGGTGCAGATGCTGGCGCCGTCGAACTCCAAATTCGGTCCGATCGGCGTGCGCGAATTCGAGGTGTTCGATCTGCCCTACATCCTTCCGGATCTCGCTACTTTAAGAAAAGTAACCGACGGGCCGCTCGGCGCCAAACTGCTCAAGCTGCTCGAGCCGAAGGGCATGACAGGTCTTGCCTATTGGGATAACGGCTTCAAGGTGATGTCGGCCAACAAGAAGCTGATCGCGCCTGCGGACTACAAGGGCCTGAAATTCCGCATCCAGTCGTCGAAGGTGCTCGAGGCGCAGTTCCGCGCGCTCGGCGCGATCCCGCAGGTGATGGCGTTTTCCGAAGTGTATCAGGCGCTGCAGACCGGCGTGGTCGACGGCCAGGAGAACACCGCCTCCAACATGTATACCCAGAAGATGCACGAGGTGCAGAAGTACCTGACCATTACCAATCACGGTTACATTGGCTACGTCGTGGTCGTGAACAGGAAGTTCTGGGACGGTCTGCCGGGCGACATCCGCGGCCAGCTCGACAAGGCCATGAAAGAGGCGACCGCCTACGGCAACGGACAGTCGGCCAAGGAGAACGACGAGGCGCTTGACGAGATCAAGAAGGCCGGCAAGACCGAGATCATCACGCTGACGGGCGAGCAGGATGCGGCGATGCGCAAGGCGATGGAGCCGGTCTACAAGGAAGTCGCAACACGCGTCGGCCAGCCGCTGATCGACGAGTTCATCAGGGAAACCGGCGGGGCCAGCCATTAACGAAGAATGCCGGTTGCTTTTTCTGTGGCGGCGAACAATCACTCTCCTACCCGTCATGCCCGGGCCAAGGCGCGCTTCGCGCTTATGGCCTGCTTAATGACTACCGCTACAGGATGTTCTAAAGCAGGATGACTTTTGATTGAGCCGGTCCGTCAGCGGGTTCGCTTCACCTCTCCCCGGCGGGGAGAGGTCGATTTGCTCCTGGCGATGCGAAGCATCGTCCAGTGCAAATCGGGTGAGGGGGCACTGCCCTATCGAGAAACCGTCATCCCTCACCCCAGCCCTCTCCCAACGGGAGAGGGGGCATACCTCGTCTGCCGCTGCTACTAAACCTGATCTCATCATGCTTTAGGGGGACATTGGTGCTGCTTCGTATCCTTGACCGGCTCGAGGAAATTCTGATCAGCTCGCTGATGGGGGCGGCGACGATCCTGATTTTCATCACCGTCGTGCATCGCTTCGGCACCGGCGTGCCGTTTCTGTATCCCTACCTGATCGCCATCCACATTTCCTGGGCGCAGGAGCTGTGCATCTACATGTTCATCTGGATGGCGAAGTTCGGCGCGGCCTATGGCGTGCGCGCCGGCATCCATGTCGGCGTCGACGTGCTGGTCAAGCGGCTTAACCCGAAATGGCAGAAGGGCGTGGTGCTGTTCGGCCTCTTCGGCGGGGCGCTGTTCACCGCGATCGTCGGCACGATGGGCGCGAAGTTCGTGATCGAACTGATGAGCACCGACCAGGTCTCGCCCGATCTCGAATTGCCGAGTTGGATCGTTTACGCCTGCATTCCGCTCGGCTCCTATCTGATGTGCTTCCGCTTCCTGCAGGTGTCGTGGAGCTATTTCTGGACCGGCGAACTGCCGCATCACGACGCGACCAATGTCGACGGCATCGAGGTCTCGCCTGCTGCCCCTGTCGCGATGGGAGAGGCGTGATGAGCGCAGCTCTGATCTTCGGACTGCTGTTTGCCTTGATGCTGACGGGAATGCCGATCTCGATTTCGCTCGGCCTCACCGTGCTTACCTTCCTGTTCACGATGACGGAGGTGCCGATCGAGAGCGTGGGCTTAAAACTGTTTTCCGGCCTCGACAATTTCGGCATCATGGCGATCCCGTTCTTTATCCTCGCCGGCACCTTCCTGACCCGTGGCGGCGTCGCCCGCCGCATGATCGCGTTTACCACTTCGCTGGTAGGTCATCTGCCGGGCGGGCTCGGCCTCGCTGGCGTTGCGGCCTGCGCGATGTTTGCCGCGATTTCCGGCTCGAGCGTAGCGACCGTGGTTGCAATCGGCTCGATCATGATGCCGGCGATGGTCGAGTATGGCTATCCGCGGCGCTTCGGCGTCGGCGTGATCTCGACCTCGGGCGCGCTCGGCATTCTGGTGCCGCCCTCGATCATCCTCGTGCTGTACGGGGTCTCCACCAATACTTCGATCGGCGCGCTGTTCATGGCCGGCATCGTGCCGGGAATCATGCTCGCACTGATGCTGGCCGCGGTGACCTGGTTCATCGCCTACCGCAACAAATTTCCGAAAATGCCGCGGGCGACGCTTGGGCAGCAATGGACCGCGTTCCGCGAAAGCGTCTGGGGACTGTTGTTGATCGTAATCGTGCTCGGCGGCATCTATGGCGGCATCTTCACGCCGACGGAAGCAGCCGCCGTGGCGGCAACCTACGCCTTCTTCATCACGGTGTTCGTCTACAAGGAATTGAAGCTCACCCAGGTCGGCCGTGTGCTGTTGCAGGCCGCGAGCATGAGCTCGATGCTGCTCTACATCATCACCAACGCGGTGTTGTTCTCGTTCCTGATGACCCATGAGCAGATCCCGCAGGAAATGGCGGCCTGGATCATCGACAAGAATTTCGGCATCTGGACCTTCCTGCTCGTGGTCAACATCATTCTGCTCGCGGCCGGCAACGTCATGGACCCGTCGTCGATCCTGTTGATCATGGCGCCGATCCTGTTTCCGCTCGCGACCAAGATCGGCATCCATCCGGTACATCTTGGCGTGCTGATGATCGTCAATACCGAGGTCGGGCTCTGCCACCCGCCGGTCGGGCTCAATCTCTACATTGCGAGCGGGATTGCGAAGATGGGCATCAGCGAGATCACGGTCGCGGTGCTGCCTTGGCTGGGCGCGATGCTGATTTTCCTCGGGCTCATCACCTATGTGCCGGAAATTTCGCTGTGGCTGCCGCGCTTGCTCGGCATGATCTGAAATATCCGGATGCAATATGAATGAAGATGAATGAAGACGGCGGATTAAATCTTGGTAACAGAGGGCTCCGTTGCCGAACTGTAAGTTGATTGCGCTGACAGTCGCGCTCATCTTGCGGTGACCGTCAGAGGAGGTTGACATGAGGAAGTTTGCAATCATCGGCGTCGCAGCGCTCGCCATCGCCGGTTCGACGGCGGTCTATGCCCAGCATCGCTGGTTCCATGATCACATGGGCTATACGCGGACGAGCCCGGAGGACAGGGCGGCCTTTGCCGACGCGCGGATTGCGGCGGTGCATGCCGGACTGAAGCTTGGCGCCGATCAAGAAAAGCTGTGGCCGCCGGTCGAGGCCGCGGTGCGGGATCTGGTCAAGATACGGATCGACCGCGCCAATGCGCGGATGAAGGCCAGGGAAGACGCTGAGAAGAATCCCGACACGCCGGACGATCCGGTCGCGCGGCTGCGCGCACGCGCCGAACGCATGGCGGTGACCTCGGCCGCGCTGAAGAAAATCGCCGATGCGGCCGATCCCCTGTACAAGACGCTCGACGATGGCCAGAAGCGCCGCCTCGCCATGCTGACGCATCACGGCTGGTTGGGTCACGAAGGCGGTTGGCGGCACCGCGGCATGATGGATCGCGACGGCGAGCGGGATCGCGGACCCGGCATGGGCGAGCGCGAACGGCTCTAGCGGCGGGCCGCTTCGTGAGGCCATTTGAGCTTAAAGAAAGCCGCCGGATTCCGGCGGCTTTTCCGATGCTTAAGGCGCGCCCACTGGGCCGGGAAAACCTCGCCCGCTGCTGGACATCGCGGGGTCGCTTTGCTAAACGACGCCCTCTTGCGAAGGCTTTCCGGGCCGGTTCCGGGCGCATAGCTCAGTTGGTAGAGCAGATGACTCTTAATCATCGGGTCCCAGGTTCGAGCCCTGGTGCGCCCACCAAGCTTTTCAAGAACTTGGCCGATTTCACCGTTTGAGAAGCGCCGACTAAAACGGTTTTTCAAACGATTTTGGCCAGGCTTTAGCTCTCCAAAACGTGAAGAAGGGCATCGCGCCTTTGAGCGACACGCTGATCCGCTGCATGGATCGAGACGTCGTGCCCGCAATGAAGAGGCTCCGCAGCCCTGAGAGTTCTCCGCGAGAACGCACTCCGCGTCACCATCAGGGATGCTGCACATGGACCTTAGTCCGATCCGAAACAAAGTCCGGGCGGCGTTCTGGCGGCGCTGGTCCGGGATGGAGAGATTGCTGTCGGCTTGTCGGCCGGTCGAGACTCGCAGGTAGAGGGCAGCACGAACCGGCGTCGTCATGGCGATCGCCAAAGGGCGTTAATGGCGGGTCGAAAACAATTCGTCGAACAGGTCGCCGAACCGAACACCTCGATCTCGGCTTCGGTGATCGGGACCTCATCAGGCCAGTCGTCGGTCACGGTCCACTCGGACTGTTTCTTCTTTGCTGGGCGGCCCCTTCGTCGAACTGCTGGCCGCAAACAATCGTAGAGGTCGTCGGGCAACGATCCCGGTGACCGCGTCCGTCTCAGTCGAGATTTTTGATGATGAGCCATGGCGCCCTGCTGTAGGCAGACTCCATCGAGAGAACGGCGCAAATTTGCCCGCCGAATCATTCCAATGAGGAGCGGCATATCGCTCGCGCTGAGCCATCAGCGCGTGCCCGTCAAGCGCCGGGGCAGGCGAGGCCCGTCAAGGCCGTCAGCCGGCGGAGCCGGGCGGCGCGGAAGGCGCGAGCCTTGACGGGTGTCGGCTGGTCCGGCAGGGCTCGCCAGGCCCAACTGTGGGGCAACGCCAAGTCGGCGCTGCGTCTCTACCACATTGCGCTGATATGTTGAGCGCAACGGAGAACTCGGATTTCCGCAAGGTGCGGCTATGTCAGAAAAGTTGCACTAAGTCTCTGCACTGTCACACGACCGACCGCGGCGCACCTTGCGCCTTTTATCCTGCCGTCCTCATCGAGCGCCCAACGTCTACTCCACGCCACGATATTTCCCTCGTCTGAAACCGTGCGTCACACGTCAGTGCGCACGCGATTCCTCGCGCCTCATCGCTGTCGGGGCAGGAGCCGCCGAACCGTCGTGCGCTCGTTACAAAACTTGCGCTCGGCCAGCGATGCGGATGATAATCGGATACTTTGGTTGTGTGGTCGACTGGATCATTTGCGACTTTGAGTATGCGTTCCATTTCCGACCTTTATCCAACAACGGACGTATGACAAGCGTCACCGCACCTCGCATTTGTGCCAATAGCCGACATCTCCTCTCGACCCGGAAGTGGAATCCTTGAAGCTGCGCGGCACCTCGGAACGGCTTGTAACCCGGCCTCTCGTAGAGCTTGCCGTGTCCATTGATGACATCGGGAGTGTGGACCTTGTCGTTCCACTCACCCGGCTCGATTTCCTCAAGGCAGACCGGCACGGCATCTTCACCGAAGCCGAGGCTCGTCATAACGACTTTCGTCACGCCCTCGTCTGCTGCTCCGATTTGCCGGGCGAGAGCTAACAATAAACGTGCGGCATCGTTATGCCTCAGTCACCGTTGGTATTGATGGTCGGTCACGTGCTCCATCCAGTCTACGGGCGAGCCGTTCAGCTTTTCCTGAACAGCGATGTGGCTCATCGCCGTGGTAGGAGACGCGCCGTGCCAGTGCCTTTCGCCGGGCGCAAACCAGACGACATCGCCGGCGCGGATATCCTCGATGGGACCGCCTTCGCGCTGCACCCAACCATAGCCTGCCGTAACGATCAGAGTCTGACCCAGTGGATGCGTGTGCCAGGCGGTGCGAGCACCTGGCTCGAAAGTGACGAGTGCCATTGACACCCGTGCCGGCTCCGGCGGGCTGAACAGGGGATCGATCCGCACGGTGCCGGTAAAGTAGTCGGCTGGCCCTTTGCCGGAAGGCTGGGAGCCGATGCGCTTAAGTTCCATCTTATCCTCCTGTCATTTGAACGCTGCGCTGGACGGCGTTTGATTGAGTACACTTAGATATTTCTTGCCCGATTCTTAGTAGGTAACCCGGGCATAATCGCATGCGCAAAAGCCTCGATTTTTTGCACCTCAACCCAAAGTCGCAAGGTCCGTTGATGGGTCAATGACGTCACCTTGACCGTGCGCGCCGATGACTTCCGGTCTTCCCCCGATAAACAGACATGATCAGAGTCCGTCGGCATGAGACGTCGCTAGGTTGCCTGTTGCTGTTTGGCGGCGTGACTGCTTAAAATCGCCGCCCGATTCGACTTTGGTGGTCCAATTGTCAAGGAATGCCCATTCGAGGCTGATCCCTAGCTCAGACCCAGCTGTGGGTAGGAATCCAGTAGAAGCTACGGAAGATTAAGGCGGTTTCGGCGCTCCGTGCCGGGGTCACGACGTTGGAAGTAGGCGCCTAGGCCCTCGCAAATTGTCTCGTCGGGTCTATTTTAGAACCCGACCGCAAATGCCCGCGAGGTAGCATGTCGAACGTCAGAGCCGTCCTAGTCCTCGCCGTAACCACATGGGCATTCATGGTCTGCTTTGCCGTCTGGCTGATGTTCGGCGTGATTGGCATTCCGATCAGGAACGAACTTGGCCTCAATGGTTTCGAATTCGGTCTGCTTACCTCTACGCCAGTACTGACAGGCGCGTTGCTGCGCTTGCCGCTTGGTATCTGGACCGATCGATTCGGCGGCCGGATCGTGATGTTCATTCTGCTTGTGGGCTGCGCTGCACCCGTCTGGTTGTCAAGCTACGCCAGCAAACTCTGGCAATTCCTCGTGCTCGGCCTGGCACTTGGTGTGGTGGGTGCCTCTTTTGCTGTTGGCACACCATATGTGGCGCGCTTCTTTCCCAAGGAGCGCCGTGGTTTCGCCATGGGCGTGTTCGGCGCAGGAACGACCGGCGCGGCGATCAACATGTTTGTCGCCCCGGCGCTGCTCGCTCGTTATGGCTGGCAAGTTGTCCCAAAATTCTACGCCGTCGCACTACTGCTCACGGCGGTCATCTTTTGGTTCTCTTCGGCGCCAGACGTCTCCGCGCCCGGCAAAAGCGGCGTTTCGCTGCGGCAGCAATTGAACGTGTTCAGAGACCTGCGTGTCTGGAAATACTGTCAATACTATTCGATCGTTTTCGGGGGGTTCACCGCGTTGTCAGTCTGGATGCCGCAATACTTCGTGCAGGAGTATGGGTTAAGCATCTCGGAAGCCGCGCTGTTCGCCGCATTTTTCTCGCTGCCCGCCGGTGTTTTGCGAGCGGTTGGCGGCTGGCTGGCAGATCGTTATGGCGCCCACAAAGTGACATGGTGGGTGCTGTGGGCGGCTTGGATTAGCCTCTTCCTCCTGTCTTATCCGCAAACTGATTTCATCGTGCATACGATCCGCGGCCCCGCTCAATTCCACATCGGATTGTCGACATTGCCGTTCGCGTTGCTGCTGTTTGCGCTGGGTATCGCATTCGCTTGCGGCATGGCCTCCACATTCAAATACGTCGGCGATGACTTTCCAGAGAACATGGGTGTTGTCACTGGCATTGTCGGGCTTGTCGGCGCGCTCGGCGGCTTTGTCTTGCCGATTCTGTTTGGGCTGATTCTTGATTGGCTTGGGATCAATTCAAGCTGCTTCATGTTCCTCTACGGTGTGGTGTGGGTATCACTGATTTTGAACTACGCGACTGAGGTGGGCCGCTGGCCGGTGATGGGCGAGTGAATTCCGGCTGATTCACAAAGATGGGAATGACCTGATGAGCCATTTTGTCCGCCGAAATAGCCGCATTCGGGTCCGGCGCGAGCGTGGCTTGCGCGATGGCTTGTTTGCTTGCTGATAACGCGGCGGCTTCTTTCCGAAGCGCGAGCGGTGCACATGCGGGCCCGATCGCGCGTGCTCACCTTGAACAGGACATGATGCTCCACATCCTGGAAAAACGTTGGAATTGAATGCCGTTGGCGATCTTCTTGGCATCGTCGATGTTGCCCTGGTAGATCGCCGGTATGATTTCGTTGTCACGTGTCGCCGTGAACTGATTCCAGACCGCCTTAAAATCGGCCGCTACCTTGGCGTCGGCCCCCGTCATTCTGGCAAGCGCAGAATCAACCTTCAAGGTTGCCGCTTGTTCCTTCGCCATGAGCGCATCCTGTGCGGACTTGTCCTTTGCATGCAGCATCGAATAGAGCGAGTTCCGAGCCTCTGCGAGAGCCGCGCATGTTTCGCTAGCTGGGGTGGCCCAAGCGGCCGGGGCGAACGTCAGTCCGAGGCCAAACGCTATGACGACGATCGATCGACTGATTGTCATGGCAAACCCTTTCCTCCAAGCCATCTTCATATCCAGGATAAGCAAAAATCCCGGGGCGATTGAGATCTGGTGCGCTAATTTTCGGCAAGACGCTTTGATTTGACGCAAACTTCTTATTTGCAGACATCGGACCATATTGATGAGGATGTCAGCTTCTCTTCCAAACAGCGGATATTCAAAAAAACAACGCCGCGCAAACGGAGTATGTTCGCTTGGCGGCGTTGGTAGGTCGAGGTCGGGCGCTGAAATCCCGGCAAATCCCTGAGTAGCCGAAAACCGTAAAAAGCTCATTCCTAACAGCGTTCATTTGATATGCTGCACTGCCCACAATTTCCAGCCCCCAAAGCTAAGCGTGGGTAGGCGACCTCGGTGCGTTCTCAGCGCGACGGGGTCCTTTCTTTGACTTCCGGAGCAGTGTCGCCGCGAGATCAGCGACCCGATGCCCGTGCAAAGCTTTTTGTGCGCGCCAACAAACAATGTTTGCAGCGCCGTCAAGCCGGGATTTTCCAGGCGCGTGCCAAAGATGACAGTGAAATCATTCTTTTCAACGACGGGTTTAGAGTTTTTTCGTGCGAACGGCTGGAAACGAGAAGGGTAGAGTCGTATCGTCGTTCATGCCGGGCGCGGCGTTGGGGTGAATGAGCCTGGATTGGCTTCGATATTCAGCCAATTGCGCCACGCGCGCCAACCTGATCAAATCGCCGTCATAAAAAAGCGGGTTAGCCTCCAATGAGGCTGAAGCTAGAAACGCCGAGGCAGCTGCCCAAGGAGAGAGCAACCATGCGATATCGTACAAAAGAAGGGCTGCTGATCGCGGCCGAGAAATCGGCCGATATAGTCGGCCGCCTACGTGAGGCGAGTTGGAGTGAACAAAACCTCAGCGATCAGGCATTCATGGAAGCGGTTGCGGATCGCATGTACCAGGAAGGCGTTCACGTTTCAACGATCAGTCCCGACATTTTCGTTGCTGGGCTGCTGAGCGCCGGGCTTCTCACGCGCGAAATTGAAGACACGCAGTCGAATGCGGTGAGGCAGATCGATAACTGAGGAAACTGCAATGGAAATGACTGACAAAATCCCCGTCACCGTGCTGACCGGCTATCTGGGCGCCGGCAAGACCACGTTGCTCAACCGCATCCTCTCGGAACCGCACGGCAAGAAATACGCCGTCATCGTCAATGAATTCGGCGAGATCGGCATCGACAACGACCTGATCATCGGCGCCGACGAGGAAGTGTTCGAGATGAACAACGGCTGCATCTGCTGCACCGTGCGCGGCGACCTCATGCGCATCCTCAACGACCTGATGCGAAGGAAAGGAAAGTTCGACGCCATCATCGTCGAGACCACGGGGCTCGCCGATCCGGCTCCGGTGGCGCAAACCTTCTTCGTCGACGAGAACGTCGGGCGGCAGACCAAGCTCGACGCCGTAGTCACCGTCGCCGACGCCAAGTGGCTCAACGACAGGCTCAAGGACGCCCCGGAAGCCAAGAACCAGATCGCCTTCGCCGACGTGATCCTGATCAACAAGACCGATCTCGTCTCGTCCGCCGAACTAAGCGAGGTCGAAGCGCGCATCCGCGCCATCAATCCTTACGCCAGGCTGCACAAGACCGAGCGGGCAAAAATCCCGCTCAATGAGATTCTGGAGCGCAACGCCTTCGATCTCGATCGCATCCTCGATCTCGAACCGGCCTTCCTCGAAGACGAGGAGCACAACCACGACCATCACCACGAGCATGGCCACGATCACGGCGATGGTCACGACCACGACCACGACCACGACCACAAGCCCGGGCACCACCATGGCGGGCTCAAGCACTACCACGACGAGGAGATGCAATCGATTTCGCTCAAAAGCGACAAGCCGCTCGACGCGGACAAATTTTTTCCATGGGTGCAGGATCTGGTGCAGAAGGAAGGTCCGAGCATTTTGCGCAGCAAGGGCATCCTTTCCTTCAAGGGCGACGATGAGCGCTTCGTGTTCCAGGGCGTGCACATGATTCTCGACGGCGACCATCAGCGGCCCTGGAACAAGAACGAAAAGCGCGAAAGCCGCATCGTCTTCATCGGCCGCAATCTGCCGGGAAAGAAAATCGCCGAAGGGTTCGAGAGCTGCATCGCTTGATATAAGCGTAACCGAATGCAGAAGCGACCGCGCCATCGCGAAATTCGACCAACTGATCCGGCTCACTACGAAAGATACTTTTGCCTTCATGTGCCACGGCCTTCGACGAGGCGATCCGGCTCGACCCTTCATTTGAGCAGCTGCGCACACCGGGCGGAAAACATTGCATTGATGAATAAGCCGGAGTTCGAACAGACGGGTTAAAGGTCGCAATTCCCCATGCAGTCGAGATTATTGCCCTTTTAGCTTCGGCGGAGTAGGGAGCACCATGTCATGACGACTAGTGAGTTAGATAAATTCACGCAAGCGAAGGTGATGGCGTTCAAACTTGGCTTTGTTGTTCACAAGGCCGACAATCCCAACGACCTCAAACGCTACACGCTGGTTCGCCAAGCCGTGGAAACGGATTTCGCGACCATCGATGGCGTGATTGCGGAACTGAAGCGGGTCAAGCCGTGAAGCTGATACCGATCCATGGGAATGGGCTTGGGGTTTCTATCCTGGCTCTCATCCCGTCGAACCTCAGAGCGGCACCGCCATGACTTTCGACGAAGCCGGCGCCAATTTCGAACGCGCATGGAAGATCCGATTCCCCGATGGCCGTCTTTCCGATTGGGGAACCTAACTCGCGCCCAAGACTCCGCAACGTGTCGGCGCAAAAATCGAATGCCCGAGGCTGCAGGAATGTTTGAACTTGCGGCCGGAGCCAGAAAGCGGAAAATGGTCTTCCTGAGGAACTCGCATCAACTTGAAACTCAAGGGAGGAATGCCGTGTCGAAGTCAACAACCGGACCCGCTGGAAGCGCCTCTCGCCGCGCAATTCTTTTGAATAGTGTGTCGCTTGCTGCGGGAGGATTCATCCTAAGCGTGCCAGCCGCTCGTACTGCCTTGGCTCAAACTAAAGTAACTCACGAAATAGCCAAATATCAGGATACCCCAAAAAACGACCAGAAATGCTCAACCTGCATTCAATTTGTGACGCCGGGCTCTTGCAAAATTGTGGCCGACCCGATCAGTCCTGACGGCTGGTGCCAGTTTTACGGAGCGAAGACATGACGAGAGCCGTGTACTACGGCGGACGATATGGGGTGAAGCAAGTGCTGCATCCAAATGCCTTCGGTGCAGCCCACCGATTGCTGCGGCGGCCATATCCCTGATTACACCGATAAGCGAGATGTGGAAGCAGAATGACCATAGAGCCCCGCCAGACGAAAGAGGCGGACACAGATTTGCTCAACCTACCGCGTCACGTCTCGACTCTACGGTTCGTCGGAGGGTCGTGAGAAGATTATAAGTAAAAGCCCGACCACGGCTGTTCCGGCGCCGTAATAGACCCATGGTGTATGGCTGATCATGAAGCTCTCGGCGGGATAGGCCAAAAAGCGGAAGCCCTGTCCCATAAAGCCCAGTCCCGCGATCAAAGCGAGAACTCCGATGGCTCTCAGTAGAGCGTGCATTCTAAGGCGATGTCCCAGATTTTGTCGAATTAGGCGAAGCAGGCATTGCCGTGCAGGCTGAAGCGTCCCGTAGTCCGGCAGAAACTCCACCTATCGCACTCTGTACGGATTTCCGGGACCAGTTCTGACCGATGGCCACCTCGGTCGCTTATCCTTAAAGGCGCTGCCGGCGGCGCCGCCAACGTCATCCTCCGTACCGCCGGCCAAAATCTCCGCCTCGTCCTCGCCTGGCTGAGGATTCTTTTGCGACTACTACGGATCGCGCTCGCCCGCTTCTTCGCCATCCTAATAGCGCTCAATCCGGTTTCTTGACAGCGGACTAAGCAGCAGTCCTCACCTCAATCCTCTTCTCCGGCTTCTGAGCCGCGGGCTTCTTCGGCAGCGTCACCGTGAGCACGCCCTTCCCGAAGCTTGCCTCGATCTTCTCGGCATCGACACCTGCAGGCAACGCGGCCCTCAGGCGGCGGAACGACTGCACCAACTCGATCGAGAGTCTGATGGCCGTGCTGCGGAAGGTCCGCCACAACATCACCGTACCCTGGTTCGGCATCAGGATCGACGCCATTCCCGGCCTGACCGAAACCCGGTTCAAGGCGATGCGCGAGTCGGACGAGCGGGCGACGAACCTGGTTTCAAGATGCTCGTGGTGCTGGGTCGCAACGGGCAATTGCAGCACCGTTGCGGTTTGGCCGGCGACCAGCTGCTTGATCTTCAGAACTTGCCCATTTGGGAATTCCAACGCGTCGTGCTGAACGTGCGGATCGTTCACATCGATCTGCCGAAAGCTTGCGACCTTGTGATTCACACGGGCCTTGCCCAAAAAGCTGAAGGCGCGATCGTACCGGACGTCGTCGTCGAAGGCCAGTTCGGTTCCGGGCAGCAGGCAGACCGCCACCCCGGGTGGAGTGTCATGAATTACGAGCTTGGCACCGAGCTCGCCGACGGCGGCAAAGCCACGAGTGCGTGATTTCGCAAGTTCCGTCGTAACGAGCTTGTCCGCGACCCTGGCAGGCCGCGAGGAGACGTGATGTAGACTGTAGTCGCACATGAAGGGCTCCTCTAGTTCGGACTAGGCACTCCCCACATCAATATCAATACCCGCTATGCGCCTCGTTCCGCCAATTTCTCATTCATGATAGGCGGTTGCGTGCATTGATCCAATCATGCTTTTGGCATGCATCAAATTTACCATGGCATCGGCGTTCGCGTCAACTCCATTTGCGACGAGATGCTTGGTGGCGTGAGCGACGAGTCTGCTTTGAGGACCGGCAGGTGCAGACCCTCGACTACCGTACCGGGCTGCCCGACGTGCTGGCAGCCGTCCACACCTCACCTCAGCGTTGTCTTGCGGAAGGGTCAGAACAGTGCTTGAATTCACTCCAGTCGGGGAATCATCCAGGGAATCCGGCGTAAATGTCTAATTCCGGTGCGGTTTTTTGAAGTTCCCAATGTCCAGGAACGAGCAGATCGGAGTCCGAAGTTCGCCCGATTTATTTGATGCCGACGAAGCCCGGCCCAGAGCTGCTGCCGATCCACCGTCGGCGTTGCCCCGTTTGCCAGACGCGGATAACGGCTGCCGTCGCGACAGGACCGCAAGGCTTTCCTGACGTAGGCAATGCGGCTTTGCCGCTCAAGCGACGGAGGCATCTGCCGCTCGACCGCCCTGCCAGCGCGAAGCTCCTCGGGCGGCGGCTTGTGGCCGCTGAGCAAAATTGCCGGTCAACTGTTATGGGACGCACGATAAGATTGTAGTATATGTATTCCGGATAAGGGGTCTAGACCGACGCTAATTTCGAACGCCTTTCTAGCTAGCCCACCCTAGGTTTTTAGGTCCCGGACCGGGCCTCACTGGAGAAGAAAATGCGGCTGACACTTCATACCGACTACGCTCTGCGCACCTTGATTCGAGTCGCGATCGCGGACGGCAAGCTGATAACGATCAACGATATTGCGCTAAGCTTCGGCATCTCAAAGCAGCATTTGATGAAGGTCGTGAACGATCTCAGCCAGAAGAGCTATCTCGACACCGTGCGCGGGCGCAACGGCGGCATCCGGTTGCGTCGTCGGCCGGGCGATATCAATATCGGTCAGGTGGTGCGCGACACCGAGGAGCTCGAAGTTATCGGCTGCCTGGGGCAGCGCGGCTATTGCCCGATCGAGCGTGTCTGCGTGCTGCGCGGCGTGTTACGCGATGCGACCGAGGCGTTCCTTGCGGAGTTGGATGGGTATACGCTCGCCGATCTGATTAAACCGCGGAGGCAGTTGTCGTCGTTGCTGGTGCTCGATCAGCACGCGGCGCCTCGCTAGTAACAAAGGTTTCCGACGGGGCACCCGGGCTGTCCCTCCCGAAATTGGCGTCGCTTGTGGTGGTGGTGCATTCCCAACAGCGCCCGCCAGCTACGGTGTTTTGTCACCGTGATCCCGTCCTCGCGGACGAAGTCGAGCAGATAAAACTTAGCGCATTGGTCGAGCGCCGCTAGCGCGGCGTTGGCCGGTACCGCGTTGCGATCTGGCACGACGACCTTGGTGCCTTCGGCCAAGAAGCGCTCTGCGATTGCAAGGCCGATCACGGCATTGGCGAATTGCCGGACGCCGCAGCGGCGCTCGAAGCGCAGCCATTTGGACTGGACGGGACCACGCCGCTGCGGCTGCAGGCGCAGGCGGCGCTGTCCGATGCGTCAGCGGTCGTCGCGGCCCGGTGCGCGTGAGCCTGGGTTGGAGTACCGCAGAGGCCGATGTCGAGCGCTTTCTTGCCGCTTGGAGAAGGCCCGCAAGTGCGCTATGAAGAGGACGCCGCCTAAATGGCTGCATCGGCGAGCGTTTTCGCGGACCGTTCGAATGCTTCGAATAGCCAACATGGGGTGACCGGCAGCGGACAAATCCGAGCCAGAACCCACGTACACCGTGGCGCCGAGGTGGATATTCTGCTCGTCAAAGCGCAGGAGTTTTTCACATGATGGACGAAGCGAAAACAGCTGAAACGGAAAGCGCTCCCCCGACTGGCGCCGCAGCCGCCGCCGATGCGGTGGAACGGCCACCGGCCATCCCGGCGGACGAAATGGCGCGCATGGGCGACGAAATCGTCAGTGCGCTCAAGACGGTCTACGATCCGGAAATTCCCGCCGATCTCTACGAGCTTGGTCTGATCTACAAAGTCGTCATCGATGACGACCGCATGGTCAACGTCGACATGACGCTGACGTCGCCCAACTGTCCGTCGGCGGCCGAGCTGCCGGGCCAGGTGAAGAATGCGGTCGCAGGCGTGTCGGGCGTGCGCGAGGCCAAGGTTACCATCGTCTGGCATCCGCCGTGGGATCCCAGCCGCATGTCGGACGAGGCGCGCACTGAACTCAATATGTGGTGACGAATATCTTGTTGCGTTGCGCTGCCAACCCTAGCGTATCATGTAATGTCAAGTTAGCTCAGGTTTTTGATCTGTTTTAAATTGCAGCTAACGCGTCGGCCCATAGTGAGTGGCGCGCGGAGGATGGGACGATGGCCGCTGCCCGGCCTAGACCTCAAGTAATGCGGCTCACCGAAGCCGCGGCTGATCGCATCAAGGCGGTTATGGCGAAAGCCGACCGTCGGACCGCGGCGGTGCGCGTCGGCGTCAAGAACGGCGGCTGCGCCGGCATGAGCTACTACATGGAATACACTGAAGAGATCGACCCGCTCGACGAGGTGATCGAGGACAAGGGAGTGCGGATTCTTGTCGATCCCAAGGCGGTTTTATTCCTGCTCGGCACCGAGATGGACTACAAGATCGAGAAACTGTCCGCGCAATTTACCTTTAGCAATCCGAACCAGACCGCGACCTGCGGCTGCGGAGAATCCGTGCAGATCGAGCCGGCGAGCGAAGCGTCGTAGCGCGGGCAATCTCACAATGATGGCTACTGCCGCAGCCCCGTGCGCCAAAACAGCGAAATCACGCGGCTCTGCGCGCCCGGGATCAGCGGCAGATAGTCGAGTTTCAGGGAGAAGCCGTCGCCGTCCTTGTGCGCCCAGGGGCCTCGATGGTGCTCCAGAATTCTTGTTTGCCCTTGTTCGTCACGCATAAATGCGGTGGCTGGGAAGATTGGCTGTCTGCTTGGTCATGATTTGTCTTTTCGTTGTTTAAGCGCTAGCCCGTGATCTTCGGAAACCAGAAGTACCAACTGTCGAAGATGGCGAAGACGGCTCCGAGCGAGAGCGCATCGTGAAGGTGCGCCACGACGTAATAAGTGCCGTGCAGCTCGCGGTCGACGCCCGCCTGCTTCAGCTCGTGAAAGAAAGTCGCAAACATCGCTCATCCGGTCCGGTCGCGTGCAGAGTTGAAGCAAATGACGGAGTGCACCTGCACCCGCACAACAGGGCCTAACCGTCCGGGGAAGTATTTCTTGCGTTACATCGTAATATGGGTTTCTTTTATTAGGTTATATCTTCACGGAGAACAAAAATGGCGGCTCCATCATCATCGGGTGTAGCCGAAGGCGATTTGCGTCTGGTTGCGCTCGCGCTCATCGCCGAGGGGCCCCGTCACGGCTACGAGATCATCCAGCTGATCGAGGCGATGACGGCCGACTGGTACTTGCCCAGCCCCAACGTCGTCCATCCGATGCTGGCCAATCTTGCGGAAGCGGGTTATCTGAACGCGTCTGCCGACCCTCCGAGGCTTTACACGATCACCGACGACGGCCGCGGCTATCTTAAGCAGAACCGCGATCTCGCCGATGTCGTCCTCAACCGCCTGACTGCGCTCGGCGCACGCGTCACCCGCTGGCGGCGGGCCCTTGGAATGGCCGATAGGCTGAAGGAAGCGGACGCGGACGCCACAGAAGGTCTGTTGGATGTCCTCGCCCGCGCGGCCAACGATTTGCAGCGAAGATAAGAACCTTGCTCGGACCGGCATGCGCACGGCCGCGGGTAATCCGCCGCCTACATCATGCGGTAATTGAGGTCGAACATGATCGATAGCGTGCCGCCGACCATAATGAAGAGCACGACGGCGGCGAAGCACAGCGCGATCAGTTTATTCTGCGACGACGGTTTCAAGTCGAGGTGCAGAAAGTACCGCAAGTGGACGACGACCTGAGCGATCGCGGCAACGCCGATGACGACAAAGGTCTGTGTCGGCCGCAGAGTGCGAGCGGCGACGAGGCCGAACGGCATCGCGGTCAGCACCAACGCTAGAACGACGCCGACCAAGTAGGGCTTGATCGTGACTTCCCCGCCGTGCGGCGAGGTCGGCATTTTAGACAATTGCGGCGGGGCCGCCATGCTAGAGAATCCCCGGCAGGTAAACGACCGAGAAGATGCTGATCCAGACGATAACGAGGAAATGCCAGAACAGGCCCAGCCGGTAGAGGCGGGAGGCGACGAATGGGTTCAGCCCGCGCAACGCGACCTCGCATCCCAAGAGGACGATCCAGACCAGGCCGACGCTGACGTGCGTGCCGTGCGTACCGACCAGCGTGAAGAAGGCCGAGAGAAAACCGCTGCGTGAGGGGCCGGCGCCGGCGACGGCCATGCCGTAGAATTCCGCAATCTCCATGGCGACGAAGCCGAGCCCGAGCAGGAACGTCACGCCCAGCCAGGTCAGTGTGCGCCAGCGTTGCCCGGCTGCGATCGCAACGCCGGCGAAACCGATGGTCGTGCTGCTTGCCAGCAGCAGCATGGTTTCCGCAAAGGTGTGCGGAAGCCGGAACAACGTGTGCCCGCGAGGCCCGTCAGCAGTGTCATGCGACATCACCACAAAGGTCGCGAGCAGCAACGCGAAGATGATCGCGTCGCTCATCAGGTAGATCCAGAAGCCGCATGCCTTTTCGTCGATGGCGCGTTCGGCTGCTTCGGCTTCGGTTTCATCGCCGTGACCGGCGGTGATGACGGCGTCGGTCACGTCGGCGCCACGGGTGCGAGTGCGGGGGCCATGGTGCGGCGGTTCTCGATCGCTTCGACTTCGCTCGCCGGGATGCGGTGCTCGGCATGATCACGGAAAGTCTGCGACAGCACCGCAGCAAACATGCCGAGCCCGCCGACGGCGGCCAGCCACCAGATTTGCCAGACCATCGCAAAGGCGAACACGAACGACATCGCTCCAAGCACGACCCCGGCGCTGCTGTCGTCGGGCATGATGATGTCGTGGAAGCGGGCGGGTCTGTGGCCCGCCGTTCCCGCCTGCTTCATGGCCCACCATGGATCGATGCCGTGCACGTGTGGCACGACGGCGAAATTGTAGGCCGGCGGCGGCGAGGCGGTCGCCCATTCAAGCGTCCTGCCGTTCCACGGGTCGCCGGTCGAGACTGCAAGCGCGGCGCGGTCGCGGATGCTGGCGGCGAGCTGGATCGCGAGGAAGATGATGCCACACAGGATGAAGAGGGCGCCGAATTCGGCGACGATGAGATACGGCTGCCAGCCCGCGACATAGTAGCGATCGAGGCGCTGCGGCATGCCCATGAAGCCGAGGATATACAGCGGCACGAAGGCCAGACAGAAGCCGACGATCCAGGCCCAGAAGGCGCGCCGGCCCCATTTTTCCTCGAGCCGAAAGCCAAACGCCTTGGGGAACCAATACTGGTAGCCGGCGAAATAGCCGAATAGCGCGCCGGGGATCAGCAAGTTGTGGAAATGCGCCACCAGGAAGGTTGTATTGTGCATGTCGACCGGCGCTACCGCGAGCAAAACGCCGGTCATTCCGCCAATGACAAACGTTATGATAAAGCCGAGCGTAAACAGCATCGGCACAGAGAACTGCACCCGGCCCCGATACATCGTGAATAACCAGTCGAAAATCGTCACGGCTGTCGGCACGGCGATGAGCGGAGCCGCCCTACCAAAGAAGGCGTTCACGTCCGGGCTGGCGCCCATGGTGAAGAAATGGTGCAGCCAGACGCTGAGCGAGAGCACGGTGATGACCGCAGTCGCGTAGACCAGCGACTCGTAGCCGAACAATCGCCTGCCCGAGAATGTCGCCACGACTTCGGAATAGACGCCGAACGCCGGCAAAATCAGGATGTAGACTTCTGGATGGCCCCACATCCAGAACAGGCTAACATAGTTCATGATGTTGCCGCCGTCGCCATTGGTGAAAAAGTGCATGCCGAGATAGCGGTCGAGACCAAGCAGCGCAGCGGCGACGGTCAAAGCCGGGAAGGCGAACACTATCAAGATATTGGTACACAAGGCAGTCCAAGTGAACAGCGGCATCATCATCAGCCGCATGCCGGGCGCGCGCCGCTTGACGATAGTGACGAGGAAATTGATCCCGGTCAGCATCGAGCCGACGCCGCTGACCAGGATCGCCCAGATCCAGTAATCGACGCCGACGCCCGGACTGAACTGCGCTTCCGAGTAGGGCGGGTAAGCGCTCCAGCCAGCGGCGGAAAACTTGCCGATGACGAGCGAGATCATAACCAAAGCGGCGCCGGACACGGTCAGCCACAGGCTGACCGAGTTCATGAACGGGAACGCCACGTGGCGCGCACCGATCTGCTGCGGAACGACGACATTGAACAGGCCGATCAGGAACGGCATCGCCACGAAGAAGACCATGATGGTGGCGTGGGAGGTGAAAATCTGATCGAAATGGTCCGGCGGCAGATAGCCATGCGAGTCGAGTGCGACCGCCTGCTGGGTCCGCATCATCATGGCATCGATGAAGCCGCGCACCAACATGATCATCGCCAGCGTCACGTACATGATGCCGATCTTCTTATGATCGAGGCTCGTCAGCCATCCGGTCCATAGATGGCGCCATTGGCCGAGCCAAGTGATGAGCGCAACCACGCCAAGTACGCCGAACACGGTGATCAGTGCGCCGCCCATGGCGATGTCGCTGTAAAACGGCAGGGCGTCAATCGTCAGCTTACCGAGCATGTCAGTAATCTTCGGACAGGGAGGGGGTGCTGTCGCGATTTGTGTTGGAATTGGGTGATGCATTCACCAGCATTTCGAGACTACCGAGCAGGGCCGCGAGGTCAATTGAAATAGCTGGCGCGCCCGAAGGAATTCGAACCCCTGACCTCTCCTTCGGAGGGGCAGGATGCTCATCGTCTTCCCCTACCGAGACCTGCTGTCAGGGAATCACGAATCGCTCAAAAACAGAATCCAAAACGCAAGAAAGCGAGGCCCAACACCCCACTTTCCTGCAATACCTGGCACTATATCAAGACCACTTCCGCTTATTTCTCAGGCCGTTCCACATTCTTCACGGACGACCAGCTATTCCCAACCGCCTCGTGCGAGCCGATTTTGACCGAGGCGCCACATCGCGGCCGCTCTGAGAAATGGTAAGTAACGCGCGCAGCTTCACGCCTGGCTGAATCAGGTCGCCAAGCGTATAATTGTCAAGAGCTTCAAAAAATGCAGCGCTGGCCCGCTTCATAGCCCCCCGCAGGGCGCAGGCCGGAAATATAACGCAGGATGTGTCGCCCGGCTTCATGCACGATACGAGCGCCATGTCATGCTCGGTTTTGCGAACGACCTCGCCGATTGTGATTGCTTCGACCGGCTCTGCGAGCCGCAAGCCTCCACCGCGACCTCGAACACTTACGACATAGCCCGCGACAACGAGTTCATAAGCCACCTTCATCAGATGATTCCTCGAGATGTCGTAGGTCGCGGCGATTTCGGCAATGGTCGCCAGACCGTCCTTCTTCAAGGCGAGATACATCAAAAGTCGCAGCGCGTGGTCCGTGTAGACTGTCAGTCGCATTGTCCCTCCAAGCGTCACTAAATACGGTATATCGGGACATTACTCTTAGCAAATGCTTAGCTTGCGAGTTACTCAGAAGAGGAAGAGGGAGTATGCGAGATTGCTGCTGCATCGGCTTCGCGGTTCTTTCGCCGGGGAGCCTGTTTCGCGCGCTCCATTGCGCCGATGACAGCAGCGGCGCGGGCACAGCCGCCAGCCGCTCGGTCAGAGCTGCTATCAGCGCATGCTTTTCGACGCGGCGTTGCAACTGCCGAAGGCCGAGACTTGTGAGCACCGCCACCGTCAAAAGCGTGAAAGCGGCAAAGCCAGCGCCTCAGCGGCCTCGCGATCCCGCAGTCGCGCTCATTTCGGCTCGCGGTCGATCAAGCGGCCCGGAGCTGCCTTGTGATGGAATTGCAGCGCGATCAGAAGCGCCTTCATCGCGCGCAGCGGCAGCAGCGTGGTCGCAAGAATCAGCGGCAGCCAAAGCACCGCGTGCAGCCAGAACGGCGGCTGATACTTGACCTCCACGATCAGCGCACAGGCAACGACGATCGCTCCCGCCAGCATGATGATGAACACCGCCGGCCCATCTCCGCTATCGATAAAGGCATAATCGAGCCCGCAAGATTCGCACTGCGGCCGAAGCGTGAGAAAGCCCGCGTAAAGCTTGCCCTTGCCGCAGCGCGGGCATTTGGAGCCAAGTCCGCGCAGCGCGCTTTCGGTCAGCGTGGATGAGGTCGGGTTCGGCATGTTCTCTTCCTCTGCGTTGAAGCTTCGTGTCCCTGACGCGGTGCAGCGTCCTTCACGCTGCTCCGCAGAGCCGGGACCCACGCGGCGACAAACGCGACGGGGCACGGCTCCAAACAAAAAGGGCGGCAGTCGGCCGCCCCTTCTAGCACAGCTGAGGCGCGAACTATTCGCCCATCACGCCGACGCGGCCGCCACCGGTGCCCCAGACGTAGATGCAGGCGAACAGGAACAGCCACACCACGTCTACGAAGTGCCAGTACCAGGCGGCGAATTCAAAGCCGAGATGCTGTTTCGGCGAGAACTGCCCAGCATAGGCACGGGCCAGACAGACGATCAGGAAGATGGTGCCGATCAGCACATGAAAGCCGTGGAAGCCGGTCGCCATGAAGAACGTTGCGCCATAGATGTTGCCCGAGAAGTGGAAGGCCGCGTGGGCGTATTCGTAGGCCTGCACGCCGGTGAAGCTGGCACCGAGCAGGACGGTAAGGATCAGGCCGTATTTCAGGCCCTGGCGGTCGTTTTCCAGGAGCGCGTGGTGGGCCCAGGTCACCGTGGTGCCGGAGGTCAACAGCAGCAGCGTATTCAACAGCGGCAGGTGCCAGGGATCGAACGCCTCGATGCCCTTCGGCGGCCAGACTCCGCCGAACAGCGCCTCGCGGGTGGCGTGCACTGCATCCGCCGGGAACAGCGCCGAATTGAAGAACGCCCAGAACCAGGCGACGAAGAACATCACCTCGGAGGCAATAAACAGGATCATGCCGTAGCGGTGGCTGATCTGCACCACGCGGGTATGATCGCCCTCGTACTGCGCTTCGCGGATCACGTCCGTCCACCAACTCGCCATGGTGTAGAGCACGCCGACGACGCCGATGAAGAAGACGATGGGCGCCATCGCACCGAACATATGGTGCATCCAGGTGATCGCGCCGACGGCCATGATGAAGGCCGAAACAGCGCCGACGATCGGCCACGGGCTCGGATCGACGAGGTGGTAGTCGTGATGCCTGACTTGCGCCGTAGCCATTTTCGGTCTCTCCGTTAGCGGTGCCGGTCAATACGGCACGTATTTCGTATCCCAAGCGCCCCTACCAGATCAAAGGTGCAATGGTGCGTACAACGACTTCGATCAGGAGCGTCGCAAACAACGCGAATAGATAAAGGATGGAGAACGCGAACAGCTTTCGCGTGGCGCGCAGCGATTCGGAGCGCTCGCGGCGGCGGTAGACGTTGATCGCAAAAGCCAGCATCCCGCCGCCGAGCACGAGCGAGGTCACGCCGTAGACCCAATCGAAATAGCCGAGCGGCCACGGTGCAACGGCGACCGCGACCAGCACGATCGTATAAAGCAGGATCTGCAGCCGCGTCGCGTCCGGACCGGCGACCACCGGCAGCATCGGCACGCCGGCGCGGGCATAGTCATCGCTGCGAAACAGCGCCAGCGCCCAGAAATGCGGCGGCGTCCAGAAGAAGATGATCAGGAACAGCAACAGCGGCTCGACTGAGATCGAACCTGTCGCGGCCACCCAAGCGACGACCGGCGGCAGCGAGCCCGCGGCGCCGCCGATCACGATGTTCTGCGCGGTACGGCGCTTCAGCGCCATGGTGTAGATCACGACATAGAAGAAGATCGTGAAGGCGAGCAGGCTGCCGGCGTACCAGTTGACCAGGATGCCGAGCGTCATCACCGAGAAGAAGGCCAGCGTCAGCCCGAACGCCATCGCTTCTGGGGGCGTGATGCGGCCGCGCGGGATTGGCCGGTTGGCAGTGCGCGACATCAGGGCATCGATGTCGCCTTCGAGCGCCATGTTCAGCGCGCCGGAGGCGCCGGCGCCGACCGCGATGCAGAGGATCGAGGTGAAGGCCAGTACCGGGTGAAAATGGCCTGGCGTGATCATGAGCCCGACCAGCGCGGTAAAGATCACCAGCGACATCACCCGCGGCTTTAGCAGCGTAATGTAGTCGGCGACGTCGGCCTCGGAAATCCGGGGCGACAGTTCGATGGCGTTGTGATCGACAACCGACAAGGCAGGACTCGCTCTCTCAAGGTCGCAGCGTGGTCAACGCGCCGCACTCCTCATCACTGCACGCGGGGCAGCACCTCGAACTGATGGAACGGCGGCGGCGATGGCAGCGTCCACTCCAGCGTGGTCGCGCCGGCCCCCCAAGGATTGTCGGCGGCCTGCCGCTTGCGAGCGAACGCATCGATCAGGCCGTAGATGAAGATCAGCATTCCGACACCGGAAATATACGAGCCAATCGAGGAGACCAGGTTCCAGCCGGCAAACGCATCGGGATAATCGACGTAACGGCGCGGCATGCCTGAAAGGCCGAGGAAGTGCTGCGGGAAGAACGCCATATTGACGCCGACGAAGGTGAACCAGAAGTGCGCCTTGCCGATCGCCTCGTTGTACATGTAACCCGACATTTTCGGGAACCAGTAATACCAGCCGGCAAAGATCGCGAACACCGCCCCCAGCGACAGCACGTAGTGGAAGTGCGCGACGACGTAGTAGGTGTCCTGCAGCACGCGGTCGACGCCGGCGTTCGCCAGCACCACGCCGGTGACGCCGCCGACGGTGAACAGGAAGATGAAGCCGATCGCCCATAGCATCGGGGTCTTGAACTCGATCGAGCCGCCCCACATCGTCGCGATCCAGGAGAAGATCTTCACGCCGGTAGGTACCGCGATCACCATGGTGGCGGCGACGAAGTAGGCCTGCGTCGCCGACGACATCCCGACGGTGTACATGTGGTGCGCCCACACCACGAAGCCGATGCCGCCGATCGCCACCATCGCATAGGCCATGCCGAGATAGCCGAACACCGGCTTCCTCGAGAAGGTCGAGACGATCTGACTGACCATGCCGAAGCCCGGCACGATCAGGATGTAGACTTCGGGATGGCCGAAGAACCAGAACAAATGCTGGAACAGCACCGGGTCGCCACCGCCTTCGGCGGAGAAGAAGGTGGTGCCGAAATTGCGGTCGGTCAGCAGCATGGTGATCGCACCGGCGAGCACCGGCAGCGACAGCAGCAGCAGGAACACCGTGACCAGGATCGACCACACGAACAGCGGCATCTTGTGCAGCGTCATGCCGGGCGCGCGCATGTTGAAGATCGTGGTGATGAAATTGATGGCGCCCAGGATCGACGAGGCGCCGGCCAGATGAATCGACAAAATCGCGAAATCGACCGCCGGTCCCGGATGACCCGACGTCGACAGCGGCGCATAGAGGGTCCAACCCGTGCCGACGCCGTTGGCGCCCGGTTCGCCTTCGACGAAGCTGGAGGTCAGGAGCAGCGCGAAGGATGCCGGCAACAGCCAGAACGAGATGTTGTTCATGCGCGGGAACGCCATGTCGGGGGCGCCGATCATCAGCGGGACGAACCAGTTGCCGAAGCCGCCGATCATCGCCGGCATCACCATGAAGAAGATCATGATCAGGCCGTGCGAGGTCACGAACACGTCATAGGTATGGGTCTCGTGGAAGATCTGGATGCCGGGATACATCAGCTCGGCGCGAATCGCGATCGACATCGCCGCACCGATGACGCCGGCGATGATCGCGAACACGATGTACATCGTGCCGATGTCCTTGTGGTTCGTCGAATAGACCCAGCGGCGCCATCCGGTCGGATGACCGTGCGCGTGATCGTCATGGGCGTGATCAGTGTAAGACGCTGCGGAAGTTGCCATTTTGAAATCCTGCCTTGCAGTCCACTTTAGACCTTGCGGTCCTCTAGCCTTGTCCCGTTCGATTGCGCCCTTAAGCCGTTTGGGCTTACTGCGCCGCCGCGCCAACCGAAGCGAACGAACTCGCCGGGTTGGATGCAAATTTCTTCTTCGCGGTCTCGACCCAGGCCGCAAAATCCTGATCGCTCACGACCCGCACCGCGATCGGCATGAAGGCGTGATTCTTGCCGCACAGCTCCGAACACTGGCCGTAATACATGCCGACCTTCGTGGCCTTGAACCAGGTTTCGTTGAGGCGGCCGGGAATGGCGTCGATCTTGATGCCGAACGCCGGCACCGCGAAGGAATGGATGACGTCGGCGCCGGTGACCTGAACCCGGATTACCTTGTCGACCGGCACCACCACCTCGTTGTCGACGCCGAGCAGGCGCGGCTGCTTGTCCTGAGCCAACAGTGAATCGAACTCGAACTTGCCGTTATCCGGATAGGCGTAGCTCCAGTACCACTGCTTGCCGGTCGCCTTGATGGTCAGGTCGGCCTTGGGGATGTCGAGTTCCTCGAACAGCAGCTTGAACGATTTGATGGAGATGCCGACCAGGATCAAAACCGGAAGCAAGGTCCAGGCCACTTCGACCAGGGTATTGTGGGTGGTGCGGGAGGGAACCGGGTTTGATCTGGCGTTGAATTTCACCATGACGGTGATCAGAAGCCCCAGAACGAATAATGTGATCAAGGTAATGACGATCAAGAGCCCATCGTGAAACGCGGTGATGTCTTCCATCACCGGGGAGCCGGCTCCCTGCAGCTTGTATTCCCACGGCGCCGGCTGGCCGAGTTCCGCCGACGCCACCCCGCCGGTCACAAGCGCCACGCCTGCCACCATCACCCCCAGCAACCGCCGGCCCATTTGGCCCTTCGACATCTTCATGCCGCTCGCGCTCCCTTGATAAATTCCCTTAAGCATTCCGCCGGACGGCGAAGCATGCTGTACGATCCGCCCCCTGACAAACGGCCTTGGCATGTACTTTAGAAGTACCCTTTGGAAGTACCTGGGCCAGATCGCTGGAACGCGTCGAAATCCAGCCTCTCAAATCATAATTCCAAGGGCATCGCAATGCAGTAGTGGGGCGCGCAGCCACGCATCACCGGCTATTCTGCGGATGTCACATTTTCCGTAAGAATCAAGCAAAAGCACAGGGTTTGCGGCCCGGCGCGGCTTGACAGGCCGATTACCCGATGTAGGCACAGGCGAGCCGCTCCCCAGGGGCCCGATTCGCGACCTCAAGAAATCGGCCCGTGCCGGTGCGAAACCGCCTTCAAGGCGCCGTCATTGCCGCATCAGTCCACTTTCGGACTGGTTATGCCTAGGAAATATCAAGGGATCGACCCTGATGGGGCCTTCGAAACACAAGGCGGGGACCGCCGCCAACCGTCATCATCCATCCGGCATGCACTGGCGGGGCTTTGCTCTCGCCATGCCGTTCTGGCTCGGCCTCACGGCGGTCGCCGGCGCCCAAGGCGCGGTGCGCTCGGTGCATGGCGACTGGCAAATCCGCTGCGACACCCCGCCGGGCGCGCAAGGCGAGCAATGCGCCCTGATCCAAAGCGTGGTAGCTGAAGACCGGTCCAACGCCGGCCTCACCGTCATCGTGCTCAAGACCGCCGACCAGAAGAGCAAGCTGATGCGGGTGGTGGCGCCGCTCGGCGTGCTGTTGCCCTCCGGGCTCGGGTTGAAACTCGACAATGTCGATGTCGGCCGCGCCGGCTTCGTCCGCTGCCTGCCCAATGGCTGCGTGGCGGAAGTGGTGATGGACGACAAGCTCTTGGGGCAACTTCGTTCCGCCAAGACTGCGACCTTCATCATCTTCGAGACCCCCGAAGAGGGCATCGGGTTCCCGCTCAGTCTGAACGGGCTTGGGGAAGGATATGACAAGTTGCCGTGAGGCAAATCGCCTCGCCTCGTCCGTCAGGCCTCCCCTTTCCTGGCAGGCGTGATCATCTTGAAAACGCTATCGTTCGGCAAGCCACGTCGCGAACCGGGCCCATAACCACAGGTTACAGTGATGTAAGGCGACGATTCCGCTGGTTTTTGCTTAACTCGCCAGAGCCGACCGTTACGTGGCTCGCGGTGATGGTCCCGCCGACGGAGCGACAAGAAAATTTGGAGTACGCATGACCCCCACAACCTCGCTTCTCGACCGTACCAATCTCGACCGCGATTCCGTGCGCCATCAGCTCGCGCGCGGGCTTTCCGGCGCCGACGACGGCGAGCTGTTCCTGGAATATGCGCAGAGCGAAGCGCTGATGTTCGACAATGGAAGACTGAAGCAGGCCACTTATGACACCTCGCAAGGTTTTGGGCTTCGCGCGGTCAAGGATGACGCGGTCGGCTATGCGCATTCTTCCGACGTTTCGCTGCCGGCGTTGATCCGCGCTGCGGACGCGGTCGCTGCCGTCCGCGGCGGCTATTCCGGAACCTTCGCAGGCGCCCCTGCGCACACCAATGTGCGGCTCTATGGCGACGAAAATCCGCTTGATGCGCCGGGCTTCGAATCCAAGGTCAAGCTGCTCGCCGAAATCGACGCCTATGTCCGCGACAAGGACCCGCGGGTGCGTCAGGTCACCGTCAGCCTCGGCGCCACCTGGCAGGTGGTCGAGATCCTGCGTCCCGATGGCGAGAGCTATCGCGACATCCGCCCGCTGGTGCGGGTCAACATCTCCGTGGTCGCGGGCCAGGGCGATCGCCAGGAAAGCGGCAGCAAGGGATATGGCGGCCGCGAGGGCTATGCCCGCTTCATCGAGACCAAATCGTGGCGCGAGGCGGCCGATGGCGCGATCCGCGAGGCGCTGGTCAATCTCGAATCGGTTCCGGCGCCCGCCGGTGAAATGGACGTCGTGCTCGGGGCCGGCTGGCCCGGCGTGATGCTGCACGAAGCGGTCGGCCACGGGCTCGAGGGCGATTTCAACCGCAAGAAGACTTCGGCTTTCGCAGGCCTGATGGGTCAGCAGGTGGCGGCCAAGGGCGTTACCGTGGTCGATGACGGCACCATGGCTTCCCGGCGCGGCTCGCTGTCGATCGACGACGAGGGCACGCCGACCAACCGCACCGTGTTGATCGAGGACGGCATTCTCGTCGGCTACATGCAGGACCGCCAGAACGCGCGGCTGATGAACATGAAGCCGACCGGCAACGGTCGCCGCCAAAGCTATTCCCATGTGCCGATGCCGCGCATGACCAACACTTACATGCTGGCAGGCGGCCGCGACCCGGCCGAAATTCTCAGCTCCGTCAAGAGCGGCATCTACGCCGCCAATTTCGGCGGCGGCCAGGTCGACATCACCTCGGGCAAATACGTGTTCCAGTGCACCGAGGCCTACCGAATCGAGAACGGCAAGGTCGGCGCGCCGCTCAAGGGCGCGATGCTGATCGGCAACGGACCGACCGACCTGCACCGCATCACCATGATCGGCAACGATCTCGCGCTCGATACCGGCATCGGCACCTGCGGCAAGAATGGCCAGGGCGTGCCGGTCGGCGTCGGTCAGCCGACGCTGCGGATGGAACGCATTACGGTCGGAGGAACCGGCGGATGAGCATCAAGCGGGAGGCCGTGGCCGCCAAGGCGCGCAACTGGGGCGTTCAACTTCTGCAATTTGCCGGCGCGGTGCTGATTGTGTTCCTGGCGAAAGGCGCGATTGCCGAACCTTTCTACGTGCCGTCCGGCTCCATGGAGCCGACGCTCCTGATCGGCGATGCCTTGCTGGCGTCGAAATATCCTTACGGCTACGGCACCGCCTCGCTGCCGATACAGATCAATCTGCCGGAGAGCGGGCGCGTGTTCGGCGAGCCGCCCAAGCGCGGCGACGTCGTGGTATTTCGCTGGCCCGGCGACCCGTCGCAGGCCTGGGTCAAGCGCGTCGTCGGTCTGCCCGGCGACCGCATCCAGATGCGGCAAGGCCAGCTCTTCGTCAACGACCGCGCCGCCTCGCTCAAGGCGGACGGGATCGGCGAAGCCGAGGACGACAACGGCCGACTGCAAGGCGCCTTTCGTTTCATCGAGACTTTGCCGGGCGGCGTCAGCCACGCAATCTTCAAGATTCGCGACAACGGCCGGCTCGACAATACGGCTGAAGTCACCGTGCCGCCGGGACATTTGTTCGTGATGGGCGACAACCGCGACAACTCCGCCGACAGCCGCGTTCCCTTGCGCGAAGGCGGCGTCGGAATGTTGCCGATCGACAATCTGATCGGCCGCGCCGACGCCGTGATCGGCTCCTGGGATCTCGGCATGCGCAGCCAGCCGGTGTGGACTTGGCTGTCCGGTTTCCGGCTTGCGCGGTTCTTTACCTCGGTGCATTGAACGCGTCGTCGTACGACCTTCAACCACTTCAGGAAGACGTTCGCTGGCGTGGCGGGAGGGATCGCCATGGACAAAGACTCGTTTCTCGCCACCGCGCTCCGCAATCCAGTGAACGAAGCCATCGTCAGGGAATTGTTCCGCCTGGCGCTGCCGGATGCGTGGATCGTCTCCGGATGCCTCGTGCAGACCGTGTGGAACATGCAAACCGCGCGCGCGGTCGATTACGGCATCAACGACTATGACGTTTTCTATTTCGACCCCGACACGTCATGGCAGGCTGAGGATGCCGTGATCCGGCAATTGCAGGGCCGGCTGGCTCGATTTGGCGCCAGAATCGAGATCCGCAACCAGGCGCGCGTTCACTTCTGGTACCCGCAGAAGCATGGCCTGCCCTACCCGGAACTCAACTCTTCGGCGGAAGGCATCGACCGCTTTCTGACGAAAACAACCCAGATCGGAATCCGCCGCACGCCAACCGGCCACGATGTCTATGCGCCAAACGGCTTTGACGATATCGCGAACATGGTCGTTCGCCCCAACCGGGGTTCGAATTTTTCGGAGGCCAATTACGTGGCGAAGGCGAGACGCTGGAAAGGGCTTTGGCCCGAACTCACGGTGCTTACTGCCGACGGCGTTCTGAGCACATCGGCAAGCATCGGCTAGCCGCAGCACGGCCCCCGGCCATTCTGCTGCACGGGCGGGCAAGGCACCGAACCGTAGGAACAGAACACGCAGCAATCGCCGGGCCGGGGTTTGAGTTTTTCGCCGCAGCCCTTGCAGACATAGAAGAACTGGCAGGCGTCCGTCGGCATTTGTTCGGCGGCCTGAAAGCCGCAGCTCGGACAAGTCAGTATCGATTCAAGCTGCATGCTGCGATCCTGCTCGGTCAGCTAGAAAGACGTCGTCAAATCGGTAAGCCATTGCGGCGAGGCATTGACTAGCATGGTCTCCACGCTCCTGTCTGCGCCGCTGACGATCGCGATGCCGATCGCGATGAAGGCCGCGCCCAACAGACCCTTGCCGAGTTTTCCCGCCGACATCAGATTGGCGCGCACGCGCATCAACGCCGCTCGCGACATCAATCCAAGCAGGACCAGCGGCAGCGCCGCCCCGATGCCGAAAATCACCATGGTGAGTGCGACCTGCGGCAAATCGTGACCTTGAGAGGCCAGAAGCGAGGCCGCACCCAGTGTCGGACCGACGCAGGGCGACCAGACCGCGCCGAGCAGGAGGCCGATCGCCAACTGGCCGGCAAGCCCCGACGAGGCGAAGCTGCCGAAATGCCGGTCGGCCCAAGCCGATACAGGCCCGCCTGCCGCAGCCAACCGCGCCTGCCATGACGGAACCAGCAGTATGACGCCGAGCACGATCATGATCGCCGCCGCGGCGAGGCGAAGTATGCCGGCATCGACGCCGAGCCCGAATCCCGCCAATGCGAGCAACAGGCCGAGACCTGTGAAGGATGCGGCAACGCCGGCGGCCAAGGCCACCGCGCCGAGGGGATGGGCGGTGACCGCAGCCCCCAACACGATCGGAACCAGCGGCAGCACGCAAGGCGACAGGATCGACAACAGCCCGGCGGCAAATGCCAATACGAGGGTGGTCACTGAAAATCAGAGGCTCTTGTCGAGCAGCGCGGCGATCGAAGCCTCCTTGGTATCGCCGACCGAACGGCCCTCCTCGACGGCGCCCTTGAAAACAATCAGGGTCGACTGCATCTGCGCGCCGAACTGCTTGACGACCGGCTTCATCGCGTCGAAATCGACGCGGAAGATTTTCAGATTCTTGAATTTCGGATCGGCGGTCAGCTTGTCGAGAATGGGACCCTGCGCCTTGCAGGTCGGGCACCAATCGGCGTGAATTTCGACCAGGATCGGGCTGCCCGACGCCTGGGCGGCCTTGAACGCCTCCGCCGAATAGGGAACAGCCGTGTTGGCCCAAGCGGGCGCGAACGGGCCGGCCGCCACCATGGCTGCCGTAACGATTGCCCTGCCAAAAAGCCTGCGCGTTAACATCATCGTGAGCTCCGTGTTTGACGTTGCGCTTTCCAAATCTCGCGCAATCAATCATGACCGCGCATTGCGCGCATCTCTATTACGCAGCAAATATCGCGAATGTTACCGGACCACGCCTGAGGTGAACCCCGGTTTCCGCCGCGGCGGCTTGATTTCCTTCTTCAAGAAACAGTGAGCCTCTTTTCCGACATATCCCGGCCGCGCATAGGTCCAGGCCCGGCATCGATTGTCGCCGACGCAAGCCCCCTTGCAGATTTCGTCGCCCTCACCCCGCTTGAGCTCGAAAGTGCGGTAATCGCCGCCCGCGCGGTCGATCGAGGTCTCGACCGAGCCGTTGCGCGGTTCGACCACGCCGGCGCCGCGCACGCCCGAGACGCAGCATTCGTCACGCACGCGCTGCGGCACGCTATTCTTCAGCCAGCAGACCGCGTGACGGGCGGTCTCGTTCGGATAGTTGAAGCTCCACGCCCGGCAGCGCCGGTCCCGTTCGCACAGCAGCGCACAATCCGCCGGATCGCCGGAAGGCACCGCCGAACTCAGATAGTCGCCACCCGGGCGATCGAAATTGGACTGCGCACCCGCCGGTCGCAGGACAGTTGCGGCCGCAAAACAAGCGAGCGTCACCAAACACGCCCGAAGCGGGCCGCCTCCCCACATGCGCGATGCTTTCAACCGATTGGACTTGCCCGCATTTTGCGGGTTGCCATTTGATCGCCACGAACCTGTACGGCGGATGAACGGCGCCGGGCCCGTGGCCTCTCCGCGCCGTCGCCATGCGGAAAGCGCATCCACCCCAATTAGTTGCGCCTAGAACGCATATTCGTCATAGGCCGGCTCTACCGAGCCCTGCCAGGAACCATTGAATTTCGCCAGCATCTCCTCGGCAGGGGTTTGTCCGCAATCGATGATCCGGTCGAGCGGCTCGAGATGACGCGTCTCGTCGTGTCCGGAGTGATCGACATGGCCACGCCGGCGTAAGCCCGCATGCGACAACGCCAGGCACTCCTTGGCGATTTCGAACAGATAGCGGTCCTTGATCCTCGCCTTGAAGCCGAGCCGGGGCACGTCGTCCCGTAACGACTGACGTTCAGACGCGTTCCAGTATTTGACGATGTCCCAAGCGGCGTCGAGACTGGTGTCGTCGTAAAGCAGTCCGACCCAGAACGCCGGCAGCGCCGGCAGCCGTCCCCACGGCACGCCGTCGGCGCCGCGCATCTCCAGATAACGCTTCAGCCGCACCTCGGGGAAGATCGTCGAAAGATGGTTCGCCCAGTCCGACAGCGTCGGGCGCTCGCCGGACAATGCGGGATTCGTGCCTGCGAAGAAATCGCGAAATGACGATCCCGCCACATCGATATAGGCATCGCCGCGCTTGACGAAATACATCGGCACATCCAGCGCGTAATCGACCCAGCGCTCGAACCCCATGCCGTCTTCGAACGCCCAGGGAATCATCCCGGCGCGCGCATTGTCGGTGTCGCGCCAGATTTCGGAGCGGAAGGTCAGAAAGCCGTTCGGCTTTCCTTCCGTGAACGGCGAATTGGCGAACAGCGCGGTCGCCACCGGCTGCAACGCCACCGAGACGCGGAGCTTCTTGACCATGTCGGCTTCGGACGAGAAGTCGAGATTGGTCTGCACCGTGCAGGTCCGATACATCATGTCGATGCCATAGCGGCCGACCCGCGGCATGTAGTTGGTCATGATCTTGTAGCGCCCTTTGGGCATCATCGGAATCTGCGCCCGCGACCATGACGGCGTCATGCCGAGCCCGAGAAAGCCGATCCCCAAAGGCGTTGCGATCTCGCGGACCTGCGCCAGATGGGCCATCAATTCGCTTTGGGTTTGATGCACGGTTTCGACCGGCGCCCCCGACAATTCGAATTGCCCGCCAGGCTCCAGCGAAATCGCCCCGCCGCCGGTGACGTCGTGAAGTCCGATGATGTTGCCGCGCTCCATGATCGGCTCCCAGCCGAGCAGGAGCTTCATGCCTTCCAATAGCGCCCCGATGCCGCGCGCGTCTTCGTAAGGCACCGGGTGATGGCCGACAAGCGTGAACGGGGTCTTTTCGTGTTCGGTGCCGATCCGAAATTCTGAGGCCGGCTTCACGCCGGCCTCCAGCCACGCGACCAGTTCATCGCGCGACTGCAGCGGCGTCATATCGATCTGGTCACGCGCCATGCAAAATCCGGATGTGGGGCGCTTCGACCGAACGCGCGCGGTGTCGGGAATATCCGCGAACCCCGGGGTTCGCGGATGCGAGGGCCATGAAGGATATCATCGGACGGACGCACTGTCTCTTACGGCAAGCGATGCGGCCTCGCCGCAGGAGCAGCCCAGCCGATCAAGCAGCGCACAGAGTTTTACGGCATCCGCATCCGACAGTTTCGAGCCGACGTGCTTTTCGATCGCGGCGGAATACGCGCTCCACATTTTCTTCTGCAGTTCGCGGCCGGCGTCGGTGATCTCGACGAATTGTCCGCGCTTGTCGATCTTGCATTCGCGACGCGCCGCCAATCCCTCGTCAACCAGCCGGTCGATCAGCCGCGAGGTCGAGTATTGCGGCAGCAGCATCTGCTTCTCCAGCTCCACGGGACGCAGCTCACCCGATGGCGCGCGCGATAGTTCGAGCAGCGCATCGTACCAGGCTAGCGGCGGGAACCCGGCCTTTTTCAGTTCTTGCTCGACGGCGTCGAGCACCCGGCTCTGCACCCGCATCAAGCGAATCCAGGCGGCGGTTGCCTCGGTCGACGGTTTACGTTTCATGGCCGGTCCATAAGAGACAAGAGAGTGTAGCGCAATAAATGCAGATGCATCAATGTTGACTACTCCATGCAAATGCATTTAGTCCTCCCATTACCTATTTGCCATACTCCGCGGGAAGGAAAATCCGATGAAACTGTATTATTCGCCCGGCGCCTGTTCGCTTTCGCCCAATATTGTGCTTCTCGAAGCCGGCCTGGCCTATGATCTGGTCAAGGTCGATCTACGGACCAAGAAACTCGAAAATGGCGACGACTATTTGAAGGTCAATCCCAAGGGCCAGGTCCCGGCGCTGGCCCTCGACAGCGGCGAACTCGTGACCGAGGGCCCTGTCATCGTGCAGATGCTTGCCGACAAGGCTCCGGCCAAGAACCTGGCGCCTCCCCGCGACAGCGCCGAACGCTACAAACTGCAGGAATGGCTCAACTACATTACCGCGGAGTTGCACAGGAACATCGGTCCACTGTTCAGTCCGGCACTTTCCGACGACGCCAAGGCCTTTTTCAAGGACCGGGCAACTGGAAAGTTCAAATATCTCGACGGCCAGCTCGCCGGCCGCGACTACCTGATGGGCAAGCAGTTCACGGTCGCCGACGCCTACCTGTTTGTGATGCTGTCATGGGCCGATCTGATGAAGTTCGATCTTTCGGGCCTGTCGAACCTGATGGCCTACAAGGGGCGCGGCGCGGCGCGGCCGAAGGTCCGGGAGGCCCTGACCAAGGAAGGCCTGACCAAGGCAGCGTGATAACCGCGCGGAAATTCGCGTTGACTGGAAACAAGAAGCCCCGACGACGTCGGGGCTTTTTTTGCGCGCGAGATGCCGATCCGGCCGATCATGAGGCGCGACGGCAGCGGACGGTCTCACTTTTGATTGCTGCCGATATAGGCTGTCCAGGCGGCTTCCGCCAAAATCTGCGACGGCTTTTCCCGGCAAACCGCTTCAACGGCGGCAATGATGGCGACGCCATTCGTTTTCGATTGGTCTTGCTGGCTTGACGCCGCGACATAATTCAAGCCGCTCCAAAAGCCGTAAATCCAGACCGTTCCCTCCAGTTTGCGATCCCGGCTGGAAAGCCAATAGGAACAGGGCCGACTGCCAATGCCGGCCACATCGACCGACACCTCTTCCGCATGCGCGGCGCTGGCGGTGACAGCGAGAGCTGTCAACAGAATGATGGCTCGGTTCATTGCATCGTCTTATTATTTCCAAGCCTTGTGACAGGGCCCTACGCTGCCGCCTGCTTCTTCGGCGGGAAGCGGCCGTAAAAGGTCTCGCCCTTTGCCGCCATCTCGATCAGGAGTTTCGGCGGCGCAAAGCGCGAGCCGTATTTGGACTCCAGCTTGCGGCAGAGCTCGACGAACTTCTTCGTCCCCATGAAATCGATGTAGGACAGCGTGCCGCCGGTGAACGGCGCGAATCCGAAGCCGAGGATCGAGCCGACATCGGCCTCGCGCGGGTCGGTGATGACGTGGTCCTCCACGGTGCGCGCGGCTTCCACCGCCTGCACGACGAGAAAGCGCTGCTTCAACTCCTCGACATCCAGCGTGTCGGGATCGAGATGTTTCGGCTGCAGGCCGCTCAAGGCCGCCCACAGGCTCTTCTGGCCCTTACCCTTCTCGGGATAGTCATAGAAGCCCTTGCCGTTCTTGCGGCCGAAGCGGCCCTGCTTTTCGACCATCTCGACCAGGAGTTTCTTCTGGCTCTGATCGATGGCATTGGCGCCGAGGTCGGCTTCCGTTGCCTTCATGATCCTGAGCACGAGATCGAGCGCCACCTCGTCGGACAATGACAACGGCCCGACCGGCATGCCCGCCATCTTGGCGGTGTTCTCGATCATCGCCGGCGGCACGCCCTCCATCAGCATTTCCAGACCTTCGGCGGTGAAGCGCAGCACGCAGCGGTTGGCGAAGAAGCCGCGGGAATCGTTGACCACAATCGGCGTCTTGCCGATCGCGCGGACATAGTCGAGCGCGGTCGCGAGCGCAACGTCGCCGGTGTTCTTGCCGACGATGATTTCCACCAGCATCATCTTCTCGACCGGCGAGAAGAAATGGATACCGATGAACTTGCCCTGGTCCTTGAATTCCTCGGCCAGCGAATTGATCGGCAGCGTCGAGGTATTGGAGGCAAAGATCGCATCGCTCTTCAGCAGCGGCTGCGCCTTGGCGTAAGTCTCGGCCTTGACCTTGCGATCCTCGAACACGGCCTCGATGATCAGGTCGCAATCCTTTAAAGCGCCGTAGTCGGCGGTGGCGGAAATGCGCGACAGGATGGCGTCGCGATCGGCCTCCTTGGCGCGGCCCTTGGCGATCAGATCGTCGATGACCGATTTCGCGTGGCCCTTGCCCTTGTCGGCGCTCTCCTGGTCGCGGTCGATCAGCACCACGTCGATGCCGGCGCGCGCCGAGACGTAACCGACGCTGGCGCCCATGAAGCCCGCGCCGATCACGGCGAGCTTCTTGACCTTGGTCGGCGGCACGTTTTGCGGACGCCGCGCGCCCTTATTCAGTTCCTGCATCGACAGGAACAGGCTGCGGATCATCGCGGCGGCTTCCTTGCTGCGCAGGACCTGGGTGAAGTAACGCGACTCCACGCGAAGCGCGGCATCGATCGGCAGTTGCAATCCTTCATACACGCACTGCATGATCGCGCGCGCCGCGGGGTAATTGTCGAAGGTCTCGCGGCGGAAAATCGCATTGCCGGCCGGGAACATCATCATGCCGCCCTTGGAATAAACCGGGCCGCCCGGCAGCTTGAATGCCTTGTCATCCCAGGGTGCTGCGGCCTTGCCGCCGCCCTTGATCCAGTCCTTGGCCGCCTTGATAAGGTCGCCCGCCGGCACCACGGCATCGATCAGCTTCAGCGCCTTGGCCTTGTCGAGATTGACCGCCTCGCCCTTGAGCAACAATTGCATCGCATCCTGCGGCGGCACGATGCGCGGCACGCGCTGGGTACCGCCGGCGCCGGGGAACAGCCCGACCTTGACTTCGGGCAGCCCGAGACGGGTCTTCGGATTTTGCGCGGCGACGCGATAATGACACGACAGCGTGAGTTCGAACGCGCCGCCGAGCGCCAGGCCGTTGATCGCGGCCACCCACGGTTTGCCGCTGGTTTCGATGGCGCGAAATACCAGCGAGGATTTTCGGCTCTCGTCGAACAGCATCTGGTTGGCCGCGACCTCGCCCTTGGCCTTGAGCAGGTCGCTGTATCTGCGGTTCATGCCCTCCAGCATCGAAAGGTCGGCACCGGCCGAGAACGCCTCCTTGCCCGAGGTGACGACCACGCCCTTGACGGCCGCATCGGCGGAAGTCTGTTTCACGATCTCTTCAAGCTCGGTAATCGTGGTCTCATCGAGCACGTTCATCGAACGGCCGGGAATGTCCCATGTCACCAGCGCGATGCCGTCAGCGTCGGTCTCAACCTTGAAATTCTTGAAGGCCATTTTGTCGCTCCCTCGATGCCGACTGCCGGAAGGCGCGGCGGTTGTGTCTCTCGGTCGTAGGGTGGGTTAGCGAAGCGTAACCCACCATTCCCGCTAACGCCGATATCGGTGGGTTACGCCTTCGGCTAATAACCCACCCTACGGCTCGGCGGCCTAAACTCTTTCGATAATCGTAGCGGTGCCCATGCCGCCGCCGATGCACAGCGTGACCAGCGCGGTCGATTTGTTGCTGCGCTCGAGTTCGTCGAGCACGGTGCCGAGGATCATCGCTCCCGTCGCGCCAAGCGGATGGCCGAGCGCGATCGCGCCGCCATTGACGTTGATCTTGGCCGTGTCGATGTCGAAGGCCTGGATGTAGCGCAGCACCACCGAGGCGAAGGCCTCGTTTAACTCGAACAGATCGATGTCGGATTTCTTCATCCCCGAACGTTCGAACAGCTTTTCGGTCACATCCACCGGGCCGGTCAGCATCATCGCCGGCTCCGAACCGATATTGGCAAAAGCGCGGATTTTTGCCCGCGGCTTTAGGCCGTGCTTCTTGCCCGCCTCTTTACTACCGAGCAGAACCGCGCCCGCACCGTCGACGATTCCGGACGAGTTTCCGGCATGATGAACGTAATTGATGCGCTCGATTTCCGGATGCGACTGGATCGCCACCGCATCGAAGCCGCCCATCTGCGCCATTCCCACGAACGACGGTTGAAGCGATGCCAGCGACTGCATCGTGGTCGAGGGCCGCATGTGCTCGTCCTTGGCCAGAATCGTGAGGCCGTTGACGTCCTTCACCGCGATCACCGAATTGTTGAAGCGACCCTCGTCCCAGGCTTTGGCCGCGCGCTGCTGGCTCTGCACCGCATAGGCGTCGACGTCGTCGCGCGAAAAGCCGTACTTGGTCGCGATCAGGTCGGCCGAGACGCCTTGCGGCATGAAATAGGCAGGAACGGCGATCGAGGGGTCCATCGGCCAGGCGCCGCCGGAAGCGCCGATGCCAACCCGGCTCATCGACTCCGCGCCGCCGCCGATCGTGAGTTCATGCTGCCCGCTCATGATCTGGGCCGCGGCAAAATTTACGGCATCAAGGCCGGAGGCACAGAAACGGCTGATTTGCACTCCGGGAACGGAGTCACCGAGCCCCGCCTTCAGCGCGGCAAAACGCGCGATATCGGAGCCGGCCTCGCCCACCGGATCGACCACGCCGAGCACCACGTCATCGACGACATCCTCGGCGAGATGGTTGCGCTCCTTCAGGGCTTTCAGCGGCGCGGTGGCCAGCGCCAGCGCGGTTACCTCGTGCAACGCGCCATCGGCCTTGCCGCGGCCGCGCGGCGTGCGAACGTGATCGTAGATATATGCCTCTGGCATGACGCCCTCCCGGGATGATGATCGTAATATAATCGCGGATTGAACCGACCGGCGAAAAAACAGCTCCGCTTCTAGAACGCTTCCGCCGCCAGTTCCATGGTGGTCGCGCTTCCGGTCTGGATGCGCGCAAGATGAAGTGCGGTTTCCGGCAGCATCCGCTCCATGAAGAAGCGACCTGTCACCAGCTTGGTCATCAGATAGGGCGTCGAGCCGCCCCCCGCAATCTTGTCATGGGCGACTTTCGCTATCTTGGCCCACATGTAGCCGAGCGTAACGAAGCCGAACAAATGCAGGTAGTCGGTCGCGGCGGCCCCCGCGTTGTCCGGCTTCATCATCGCATTCTGCATCAGCCAGGTCGTGGCCTGCTGCAGATGGCCGAGCGCGGTGGAAAGTGGCGTCACAAAGGGCTTCATGGCTTCCGCGGCGCCATGCTCCTTGGCGAAGGAAGCGACCTCGTTGAAGAAGGACATCACGGCGCGGCCGCCGTCGCGCGGCAGTTTGCGCCCGACGAGATCGAGTGCCTGAATACCGTTGGCGCCCTCATAGATCATGGCGATGCGCGAATCGCGCACAAACTGTTCCATGCCCTGTTCGGCGATATAGCCGTGGCCGCCGTAGACCTGCTGCGCCTGTACCGCGTTGGCGAAGCCCACCTCGGTGAGAAAGCCTTTCATGACCGGGGTCATCAGGCCCATGTGATCGTCCGCCTCCTGACGGTCCTTGGGGTCGCTGGAGCGGTGGGCGACGTCGCTCTTGAGCGCGGTCCAAACCACCATGGCGCGCGCCGCTTCATTGAAGGCGCGGATGGTGAGCAGCGTGCGGCGCACGTCGGGATGCACGATGATCGGATCGGCCGGCTTGTCCGGCGCCTTCGCGCCCGACAGCGCGCGGCCCTGCAACCGGTCGCGGGCATAGGCGGCCGCATTCTGGTAGGCGACCTCGGACTGCGCCAGCCCCTGGACCGCCACGCCAAGCCGCGCCTCGTTCATCATCACGAACATGCCCTGCATGCCCTTGTTTTCCTCGCCGATCAGCCAGCCGGTGGCGCCGTCATAGTTCATGACGCAGGTCGAATTGCCGTGAATGCCCATCTTGTGTTCGATCGAACCGCAGGTCACGCCGTTGCGGGCCCCCAGCGATCCATCGGCATTGACCAGGACCTTCGGCACCACGAACAGCGACACGCCCTTGATGCCGCTGGGCGCGCCCTCGATCCGCGCCAGCACCAGATGAATGATGTTCTCGGCAAGATCGTGCTCGCCTGCCGAAATGAAAATCTTGGTTCCGGTAATCTTGTAGCTGCCGTCTGCTTGCTTGACGGCCTTGGTGCGCAACAGGCCGAGATCGGTGCCGCATTGCGGCTCGGTGAGGTTCATGGTGCCGGTCCATTCGCCGGCCACCATCTTCGGCACGAACATCTGCTTCTGTTCGGGCCTGCCATGCACGATCAGCGCGGCGGTCGCGCCCATGGTCAGGCCGCCATACATCGCAAACGCCATATTGGATGCACTCAGGAATTCGGTGACGGTCTGACTTAGCGTGACCGGCAGCCCCTGCCCGCCATATTCCGTCGGCGCCGAAAGGCCGAGCCAGCCGCCCTCGGCGACCTGTTTGAACGCTTCTTTGAACCCCTTCGGTGTGGTGACGCGGCCGTCGTCATGGCGCGTGCAGCCTTCGAGATCACCGACCCGGTTGAGCGGCTGCAGCACTTCCTCGCTGAGCTTGGCGGCCTCCTCCAGGATCGCCGCCCGCACATCGGCGGAGGCATCGCTAAACCCCGGCAAATTGTCGTAGCGGTCGATTTGAAACACGTCGTTGAGCAGGAAATTCACATCTTCCAGGGGGGCTTTGTAGATTGGCATGGTGTTCCTTTCGGGCCGCGTGCGTTTAAGGGAAATTCCGCAGCGCAGCAATCGCCGGATTTCAGACGGGGACCTCAAAATCAGTTCGAAGGGCACAACGGTAGCCCGGGCGGCATCGCGATCCGCCGACCGCCGGCCCAAGAAGGTCAAGCCACCCTCATGGAACAACTTTCGGCGCGAGCCGCCCGATTCCTTAACGGGTTATTTACCGTAACACGAAAAAGTCGAAGCCAGAGGCAGACGGCCCGCGCGATTTTCGATTGTCTCCGATGAGGGACGCGCGGGGAGGCTGAAGGCGCAGGCAGCGCGCCGGATTCGGAACCGGACCAGACCATGAATTCGCGCGTATCGTGGAGTAATGACGGCATCGATCCTTCCGTCCGGGAAAGGGCCGAGGCCGCCGCTCGCCGCGCCGGGATGTCGTTGAACGACTGGCTCGCTTCTAGCGTCGGCGATACCGCCCCGCCAAGCTTCCGTCCCCCTTACGATTCCAGGCCGGCGATACCCAGCCAGGAAAGCCGCGACGTCGACGACATCCACGAGAGGCTGGATGCGATCGCGCGGCAGATCGACCAGATTTCGCAAGCAAAACTACGCAACGACGCTCCGCGTGGCGAAGCCCCCCGCAGCGAGCCCGCCGTTGCGCGGCAACTGAACGATGCCATCGCGCGCCTTGACGCGCGTCTTTCGCAGATTTCGAACCCAGCTCCTTTCCGCCAGCCAGCGATGCAGGACCGGCAGCACCAGGCCGAAATGGCAGAGCGCGCGGCCTCCCAGACCTATCGCCCGTCGCCTCCGCTCAGCCCGGCCTCGCTGGATTTTGCGATCGCCGAAATTGCCGCGCGCCAGAATGAACTCGACAACGTGCCGCCCCGGCCGATGTCGCCGCGCAACTCCCCGCCGATCGCTCCACCGGCGCCGCCTGCGGGCCCGGATTTTTCGTCGCTGGAGCGTCATCTGCTCAAGATCACGAGCCAGATCGAGGCCCTGAAACGCCCCGATCACATCGATCAGTCGATCGCGGCCTTCCGCAGCGAGCTTGCGGAAATCCGCCACGCCATCACCGAGGCGATGCCGCGCCGGGCGATCGAATCGATCGAGAACGAGATCCGCTCGCTGGCGCGCCGCATCGACGATACCCGCCAGAGCGGCATCGACGGCCAGGCGCTTGCCGGCATCGAGCGCACGCTGGGCGAAATCCGAGGCGTATTGCGCACGCTGACGCCCGCCGAGCAACTGGCCGGCTATGACGAGGCGATCCGCAATCTCGGCGCCAAACTCGATCAGATTCTGCGCGCCAATGACGACCCGTCCACGATCCACCAGCTCGAGGACGCGATCGCGGCGCTGCGCGCCATCGTCTCCAATGTCGCGTCCAACGATGCGCTGGCGCGGCTCAGCGACGACGTGCATATGCTGTCAGCCAAGGTCGATCAGCTTGCGCGCTCCGACAACCAAGCCGGTTCATTGGCGGCCCTCGAACAGCGCATCGCGGCGCTGACTTCCTCGCTGGAGAACCGCGAGCCGCGGCCGGCGGCGCCGGAAGGCTCCGAATTCATCGAGAATGCTCTGCGCGCCCTGTCCGATCGCCTCGACCGCATGCCGGTCGGCAACGACAACGCGGCAGCCTTCGCCCATCTCGAACAGCGCGTCACCTATCTGCTCGAACGGCTGGAGGCCTCCGCCGATCAACGCGGTGGCAATCTGGGACGGGTGGAGGAAGGGTTGCAGGATATCCTGCACCATCTCGAACGCCAGCATGCCAACCTCGCGGCCTTCGCCGCCGATGCGAGGAGCGAGCCTTCCGCCTCGGACGGCGGGCTGGCCGATATCGTCAAGCGCGAATTGTCAGACCTCCGTTTCAGTCAGGCGGAAACCGACCGCCACACGCAGGATTCGCTCGAAGCCGTTCACAACACGCTTGGCCATGTGGTCGATCGCTTGGCGATGATCGAAGGCGACCTGCGCACTGTCCACGTGCAACCCCCCGTCCAGCAGGCCGAAGCGCCGGCTGCACCCGTTTACGAAGCGCCGCCGGCACCGGTTTACGAAACTCCGCCGGCGCCTATGGAATCTTCCCATCCCGCACCTGCGGAATCGACCTATGTTCCGCCTCCGCTGCCCCCTTATGACGAGCCGCCGGCCTTGCCGCGCGTCGCGATGGCGCCGCAGCCGAAACCCGAACTGCCAAATCCCGCCGCGATGCAGGAGCATTTCGACGCCGCCCCGCGCGAATTCCATTCGGTGTCAACCGCGACACTACAAGCTGCCGCAGCACCAAGGGCCATCAGCGAAATTCTCGAGCCGCCCGCTGCGCCACCGCGCATCGCGCCGGAGCCGGAGCTGCCACCCGATCACCCGCTCGAACCGGGAACGCGGCCTTCGGGGCGAATGGCTTCGCCGTCGGAGCGCATCGCCGCGTCCGAGAACGCGATCAGTGAAATTCCGGCGGCCGGCCGCGAGCCTGTCAGCACGTCGAGTTTCATCGCCGCCGCGCGCCGCGCGGCCCAGGCGGCAGCGGCCGCGCCGCCGCCCGATAAAGCAGGCCGTCCGAAGGCGGGGGCCGGCGGTCAGGCCAAGGAGCAATCGACCATCACCTCCAAAATCCGTTCGCTGCTCGTCGGCGCGAGCGTGGTCGTCATCGTGCTTGGCAGTTTCAAGATGGCGATGACGCTGCTCGACACCGGCGGCCCGCCGCAAGCGCCGGCGATGGAAAATTCCGGCGAAGCGCAATCCTCCGCCCGCCCTTCCGCCGATGACGACGCCAACCCGGCCATGTCGCCCCAGGTGACGCCCTCGACGACGTCGCCGACCCCGATCGGAAAGCAATCGTTCAACGGCGTTGCGCCCGACAATTCGGACAGCACTGCTTCGGTGGCGATCCCGCAGAACCCGGTTGCCCCGCCGGTCTCGTTCGCAAATGACATGACCGGCTCCATTCCGACGCGGCAGGCGGCGCCGGGCCATGGCAAACTTGCCCTGATCCCGATTCCGCCGACCGAGCGATTGCCCGATGCCATCGGCGGACCGGGGCTGCGCGCCGCCGCCCTCAAGGGCGATGCTGCCGCGGCGTTTGAGGTCGGCGTGCGTTTCGCCGAGGGCAAAGGCGTCGCTGCGAATTTCGACGACGCCGCAAAGTGGCTTGACCGCGCGGCGCAGGCCGGCGCGGTGCCCGCGATCTTCAGGCTCGGGACCCTGTATGAAAAGGGCCTCGGCGTGACTAAGGACGTCGACATCGCCCGCCGCTATTACATGCAGGCCGCCGATCGCGGCAACGCCAAGGCGATGCATAATCTTGCCGTGCTCGACGCCGACGGCGGCAGCAAGGGCGCCAATTACAAGAGCGCGGTACAATGGTTCCGCAAGGCTGCAGACCGCGGCGTCGCCGACAGCCAGTACAATCTCGGCATCCTCTATGCCCGCGGCATCGGCGTCGAACAGAACCTCGCCGAATCCTTCAAATGGTTCAGCCTGGCCGCGGCGCAGGGCGATGTGGACGCAGGTCGCAAACGCGACGACGTCGCCAAGCGGCTCGATCCGCAGTCGCTGGCCGCCGCACAGCTCGCGATCCAGACCTTTACGCCAGAACCCCAGCCCGACGACGCCGTCAATGTGGCGGGCCCCGCCGGCGGCTGGGATCCAGCACCATCCGCTGCCGCAAAGCCCGTCAAGCCGGTTGCGAGCAAGCGGACCGCCTTCGCGCACTGATCCCGCACCAACAAGCGGCATATACCCCGACGATGAAGGCGTGTAGATAGGACGGCCCGCGCGGCTTTTGCGCCAAGAGGATCGCTTTGCCGATCGATGATCGTCAGGACGAGGGAAGTCAATTCCGCCAGTCGCCGACCGGGCCTTGGGTGGCGCCGCCTCGCGCGCCCGTCAGCCAGCCCCGGCCCCAACCTCAAACCGCCCCGCGTTACGCCGCGGCAAGACGGCGGCGTCCGATCTGGTCGGTGGTCCTTTTTGCGCTCCTGATCGCCGGCGTCGGCATCCGCGCCTACCGCGATCTCTCGCGGCCCGAGGCGTGGGCCTATTGGAAGGAGTCCTATTTCTCCCCGAGCATGACCTCCTCGCTGATCGCGAATGCCGACCTTGACGGTTCTGGCCGCACCCGCGCCGCGCTGGCGATCAGCGGCAAGATTGGCGCCGCGACCGCGGGCTGGTTGCGCGGAAAGCTCGACGAAGCTCATCTGACGCCGGGCGACGCCGTCTTGTTGTCCTCTCCCGGCGGCGATCTGGGCCAGGCCATCATCATGGGCGAAATCATCCGATCGCGCGGGCTTGCAACCGCGGTCGGCGTTGCCGATGCGTCGGGCCGCGTCGGGCGATCGTTTTGTGCCAGCGCCTGCGTACTCGTCTACGCCGGCGGCAAGCCCCGCTACGGCA
>Ga0209167_10000138_pt1 | contig 70674 bp, 62 predicted proteins | sample Coa_R1_9_FD_187154 | JGI IMG/M metagenome (GOLD analysis project Ga0209167, IMG submission 187154) | Surface soil microbial communities from Centralia Pennsylvania, which are recovering from an underground coalmine fire - Coalmine... | ecosystem: Environmental > Terrestrial > Soil >... | reverse complement strand
CCGCCAATTTAATAATATCCTGGAGAAATAAATCTACTCGGTCCGTAAACTGTCGACAGGGTTCACCACGGCGGCTCTGATGGTCTGAAAACTGGTAGTAGCCAATGCAATAATAAAGGTGATACTCCCCGCTGCTGCAAACATCCACCACCTGATATCGATTCGGTAAGCAAAGTCTTCCAGCCATCTATTCATGATCCAATAAGTTAATGGTATGGCCACGATGATCGCGATTGTAACGATAACTACAAAACCAGAGGAAAGTGTAGCCGCAATATCCTTTACACTCGCACCTAGTACTTTGCGGATACCGATTTCTTTGGTCCGGTTGATCGCATTGATAGCAGAAAGCCCAAACAGTCCCATACACGCAATGAAGATGGCAAAGAAACAGGAAGCCTGTATCGTTTTCTGCCAGCGGTTATCTGCCTCATACATTTTTGAAATGGCTTCATCCAGGAAACTATATTCAAATGGATAGTCTGTGATCGTTTTCCATTTTTGACTGAACGCGGAGATCGCTTCCGGTATGTGCCCGGATTTTATTTTAAACATAAAAGACATATCAAAATCACTGTTCAGCACATGTTCTTCGGGCTCAATTTTATTGGAGAGAGATTCAAAATGATAGTCCTTTACAACACCAATGATGGTTCCTCCGAGTGGCTTATTATACTCATTCAGTTTTGCTTTTTCCCCCAACATGTTAAACAGGGTTTCATTCACGATAATCGGGCGCAGTTTTTTGGAACTGTCAGAGGAAATTAATCTGGAAAAAGGCCGGCCCTGAGTGAATTTTATACCAAGCAAGTCGAAATAATTATAGTCAACCGATACCTGTTTTCTCCATTTTTGTTCGCCATTAAGAATAAACCCGTTCGTATTGTTTACGCCTTCCAGATTACCGCTCATGCCGGAAAATCCAGTTATAAAAGGTAATGACACTGCAAAATTCTGCAGTTGCTCCCGGGTATTCCTTGTAAATTCCCTGTCCCAAGTGGGATTGCTGATCATCAATACCTGTTCCTTATCAAAGCCGAGGTCCTTGTCTTTTATAAAATGCATTTGCCGGTTGATAATAAATGCAGACATCATAAGGACTACGGAGGCGGTGTATTGAAGCACTACCAGAACTTTTGAAAAATTCGGATTGATCTTAAAGGTTCTGAAACTTTTTAATATAGTAACCGGTTTCATTCTGGATATGACCAGTGCGGGATAATAACCGGCCAGGATACCGAGTATGAAACACAGGAAGAACACTCCGGGAAGAATATCTTTCCACGATATATCTTTCGCATGGAGATCAGATCCTATAATAGAATTAAAAAGCGGTAACAAAACCATTGTCAGCACAAGGCCGATCATGACAGATATCAGAACGATAATCTGGGTTTCCACCCAAAACTGCATAATGATGGACTTCCGGTTAGCACCCATCACTTTGCGAACACCTACTTCCTGGGAACGGGCGGCCGCATTGGAAATCACCAGCAGCACATAATTTAGTGAAGCGATCAGCAGTATGATGATGACAAGGCAGGCCAGTTGGTAAATATTTTTTGCATCCGTATAATGTCCCCAGGGCGCTGAAACATTATAATGGCAGTCCGCCAGGGGCCGCAGGTACCAGGAGTATTTTGTAAAATCAAAGTCTTTTTCGTATTGTTTTTCCTCCGGAATAAAATATATTTTGGCCCAACTGTTTATTTTTTTTGAAAATACAGCAGATGATACGCCTTCATTCAATTCGATAAATAGTAAATGTGAACTGTGATTAAATCTTTCTTTTATATTGATTTCGTAATCCGGATCGGCCCGTAAGGCGAATACAATATCATATTGAATACTGGAATTATCCGGTGCATTTGCCGCGACCGCGGCGACTGTAAAAAACTGTGAACTGTCATCAATCAGGCGAATGGTTTTGCCAAGGGCTTCTGTATTACCGAAATATTTCTGCGCCATTTCTTCTGAGATGACGACATTTCTCGCCGAGACCTTTAATGCTTCGGGATTTCCTTTAATAATCCGGAAAGAAAAAGTCTTAAAAAAATTGTCGTCTGCGTATAGTGTGTGTTTGACTCTGAATACCTGTTTATTGATTCTGACCATCCGGCTATCATCATCCAGAAATCTTGTGAAGCTTTTAACTTCGGGAAAGTTTTGCTTCATGTCCCGACCGATAATTAAAGGAGTCGACAGTAAATTATCAATGTCATTATCTTTTGTGAGAAAACTGAAAAGATGGCTGTTGGGTTTAGTACCGGAAGAACCCCAGATGCTGGTACTCTCAAACCGGAAAAGCCTGTATTTGTTTTCGGAAAAATTATCATAGGATTGCTCTTTTCGTATGTAGAAAAACAGGAGCAGGCAAAAAGCAACGGAAAAAGACAATCCGACAATATTGATAATACTAAATGTGCGGTTCCTGATCAGGTTGCGCCAGGCTATTTTGACAAAATTCCTGAGCATAGGTTTTTTTTGATTAAAAAGTTAGCCCAATAATCTCAAATTTGGTTCTTCAGCAATTCTTTTTTTAAATATCTATAGGGAAACCCTTAGCCACCAGTATTTATCTTTGTCCGGACCCTTAACGATATGGTGACCGCCCGAAAGCTAACCGACTAACTTTCGTTTTCATAACAGTTTTTTTACCGGGGAAAGATTAACTTTCTGGTTGAGTCTTATTCGAGATTAATCATTCAACTATGAAGGAAAAGAAATTACTTCCCGCTGCCATAACTATTTTTGGTGCCAAAGGTGACCTTACCCACCGGAAGCTGGTCCCGGCCATATACAACCTGTTTATCGGCAATCATCTGCCTTCGCCTTTTACGCTTACATGTGTAGATTACCTGCCGGCCGGTGACGAGGATTTCAGAAATTACCTGCTCGGGGGTGTCAATGAGTTCAGCCGCAGCGGAAAGGCAGATGAAAAGAAATGGAAAGAATTCTCCGACCGGATTTTTTACATCCAGGGGGACTTTCTGAAACTCGATACATTTGTAAGACTCGGGAAAAAGCTTGATTCGCTCGACAAAGAGAACAAGCAAAGAGGCACGCGGTTGTTTTATTATGCAGTCGCCCCTCGTTTTATTGAAGTTATTTCCGACTCTTTATTTAAATTAAAACTCTGCCACCAGGTAAAGAAAGACCGTATCGTGGTGGAGAAACCATTTGGTACGGATCTCGACTCATCAAAAAGACTCAATCGTTTTTTAGGGAAACGATTTAAGGAATCGCAGATTTACAGAATCGACCACTACCTGGGAAAGGAGACAGTGCAAAATATCCTGGCTTTTCGTTTTGCGAATTATGTTTTTGAACCGCTGTGGAATAATAAATACATCGATCATATTCAGATTAGTGTGGCTGAATCTGTGGGAGTGGGAAAACGCGGTGGTTATTACGACAGTAGCGGGGCCCTGAGGGACATGATTCAGAACCATCTGCTGCAATTGCTCTGTATTGTCGCAATGGAATGCCCGGATGCTTATCAGTCAGAAATGATCCGGAATGCCAAAACAAAACTAATGCAGAGCATGAGGATATATAAGCCGGCAGATGTTTTTAAAAACGTGGTCCGTGGACAGTATACAGCGGGCACCGTGGATGATAAGCCTGTCCCTGCTTACAGAAATGAAGACCAGGTTGCATCCGGTTCCACCACCGAAACATTTGTTGCTGCAAAATTTTTCATCGACAATAAAAGATGGAAAGGCGTACCCTTTTTCCTGGGTACAGGCAAGGCTTTAACCAAACAAACTTCCATTATTGCTATTCAGTTTAAAGATTCTCCGCACAAAATATTTAAGGACGACATCGTCCCCAACCGTTTAATCATTGGTATTCAGCCTGAGCTTGAAATCTGTCTGCTGTTCGAAAGTAAGATACCGGGATTAGAAATGAAATTACAGCCCGTGGATATGGATTTCATTTATCAGGAGAATTATACAGAAAGTATTCCCGAAGCCTATGAATCCCTGATACTGGATGTCCTGAAAGGTGATGCCACCTTATTCATGCGTGCTGACCAGGTGGATGCCGCGTGGAAAGTGGTTATGCCCATCCTGAATGCCTGGAAGAAATTTCCAACCAGACAGTTGCATTTTTATCAAGCGGGCACCTGGGGCCCGACAGCCGCACTTGAACTGGTAAAGCCGTATGCAAAACACTGGTTTCAACTACCCAAAAAAAATAAAGTAAAATCAATTCTAAATAATGCTTCATGAAACCAATATACCGGAAATTTTTACTTTTGACCATCTGGTTTATTTGTATAACTCATGTTATGAATGCACAATCCGATAGTGGCAAAATCCACATCATTATGTTTGGCGCGCATCCGGATGATTGTGATGAAAAAGCCGGTGGCACCGCCGCACTTTTTGCACAGATGGGATATGCAGTGAAATTTGTATCTGTTACAAACGGAGATGCAGGTCACCAGACTCTAAAAGGTCCGGAACTTGCAAAAAGAAGATATGCTGAAACACAGGAAGCGGCCAGGCGGCTTGGAATCACTTATGATGTGCTCGATCATCACGACGGCTTACTAATGCCAACGCTGGAAGTAAGGTTAGAAATCATTAAGAAGATTCGCGAATGGAATGCAGATATTGTGATGGCACCCCGTCCGAATGATTATCATCCCGATCATCGGTATACCGGAGTGCTGGTACAGGATGCTGCCTATATGGTGGCCGTGCCCAATATTGCTCCCGAAACTCCGGCATCGGCAAAAAATCCTGTGTTCTTATATTTCGAAGATCATTTTCAGCGGCCCAATCCGTTTAGGCCCGATATAGCGGTTGATATTACCGATACTTATGCAAGGAAAATTTCCGGGCTGGATGCCCATGTATCCCAGATGTATGAGTGGCTGCCGTGGATCGGCGGTTATCTGGTGGAAGTTCCTGAAAGCAAGGAAGACCGGATCAAATGGCTTAGCAAGCGGACCGCCGGCACCATTAATCCTCAAACAAGGGCATCCCTGGTTAAATGGTATGGTAAGGAAAAGGCAGACAAAGTAAAATATGCCGAGGCATTCGAAATATGTGAATATGGCGCACAACCCAATGATGAACGCATCAGGAAACTATTTCCGATGCTTGGCAATTAGTAAGTTTATCTTCCGTTTGCCCGAAGTACTGTGATATCCTTCTTTTCGCGGTCGTCATATGTTTTCTTAACAATATAATGCCATTGTTTTTCTGATACGTCCACAAAAAAGATTTCGCCCGTTTTATGTTTCGATACGGCATCCTGAAATTCCTTGGGCATCATTTCCACTCCAAAGAACCATCCGGTATCACCATGGGTGGTATTGCCGTCCATCGTATATTGATCTGAGAGCTGTTCAAACGAAGCACCTGCGTTGGCTTTCTGCACAATGATTTTTTTGAGACTGTCGATTTCGGTAACAGATAGGGTAGCGCCATCCAGAAAAATATAACTGGCTCTGTAGTCAACGGTATCTTTTGCTTCAAGCACTTTATAAGTCACATAACCGACGGAAAATACATCTCCTTTATTCTGCCTCAATAACCTCTTGTCGATCAGCGTTGAATCCTTCCCGTTAGAGAGATGAAGCAGTACGGGTTTGAGTGCCGGGTTGGCATCAATGAATTGCTGTGCCTGCTGCTGGGTTGAAATCTTTTGAAATTGTTCCGTTACCGTTGGCTGTGCAAAAATGGATGAAGAAATGAGCAGGAATAAGCCCACGAGGCTAAGTTTCATATATCTGTTTTTAGTCAGTATGTTAAGAAAATTTTGACTCTTGATCATTTAAAAAAAATACCGGCCGGGGTTTATGAAGATAATACATTTCAGTTATTCCTGATTTATGGATGGGCAAAGAATCGCCGGATAAGCATAATACGAAGCTACGCCGATTGTAGTTGCTTAATGATATCTGAAAACATAACCCATGAGCAACGGAGGATATTAACTTAATTTTGCAGTATTTACAATTGCCGGATCCGCAGTATGAGACCAGTTATTCTCCTTTTGGCCGTATTCTTTTTTCAAGTATCAGGCGTTTTTAGTCAAAATCACCAGGTCGTCCAGCCAGGCGGACAAACGGTTTTCGCATTAGGCGTAGTTGATAAAATCCAGTCTGTGGAATTAGGCGAAACGAGGATATTGAATATATATCTACCGGATGGATATTCAGCGGATTCTTTCAAAACGTATCCGGTTATTTATCTGCTGGACGGTTCTGACAATGAAGATTTCATTCATGTGGTTGGAATCGTTCAGTTTCTAAATATGATAGAAGTCATGCCTGAATCAATTGTTGTAGGCATCGCCAATGTAGACAGAAGAAGGGATTTTACATTTCCGACGAGTATTGAAAAAGATAAAAAAGCCTATCCGACAACAGGCGGTTCAACCCGTTTTATTTCATTTATCGAGAAGGAGCTGCAAGCCTATATTCAGAATAAATATAAAACCAATCAAATAAAAACAATCATTGGCCAGTCACTGGGCGGTCTGCTGGCAACAGAAATACTTCTCAAAAAACCATTTTTGTTTGACAACTATATCATCGTGAGCCCCAGTTTGTGGTGGAACAATGAATCCCTTTTAACAGCAGCCCCCGGATTGCTGAACAAATCTCCAGTCAAAAATGTACATGTTATTATTGCAGTGGGGGCAGAAGGCAAAGAAATGGAGGACGATGGTAAAAAGTTATCAGAAATCCTGCGGTCATCGGGGACTGCCTCTGTGAAGTTTCTGTATTTGCCGAAAGAAAATCACCTGACGATCTTACATAACAGTGTGTACAAATCCTTTGAACTCCTGTACCCGAAAAAACCTGACCATTCAAAATGATAGTCAGGTTCTCATCTCTTAACTAAGTCATTCGCTATCGCGTCCGTAAAACGCATGACTGCCCTGGTCTTTGTATCAGATTTGTGTGGAGAATTAATTTCCTTCCGAAATCTTCGTTCTCACGGCCCTGATCTCCTGATAATATTTCCGGTGATTCAGTGGTGTCCTGCCCGCTATGGATTTAAAATGACGGTTGAAGTTGGAGAAATTATTGAATCCGCTTTCATAACATATTTCTGCAACGGATTTGTCCGTCTCGGCTAATAATTTACAGGCATGCCCGATCCGGACTTCCAATAGAAATTTGGAAAATGGTTTTTTTATCCGGGATTTAAAATACCTGCAAAATCCATTTGGCGTCAGGTGGGCAATTTTTGCCACTTCATCCAGTGTTAACTGCCTGGAAAAATGTGTGAGTATATATTGATAAATATTGTTTAAGCGGTTGGCTTCCGACTGGCTGTATTGAAAACTCAATCCTTCGCTGCAAATGGTTTTCGTTTGCTCAGAAGAGGCGATCGTTTCCAGTATCTGCAAGAGCAAAATAATACGCTCACTATTTTTTGCAGTCACCAGCCGGCGCATCAGACCACAAACGGTGTCCCTCGACTGATCCTTGATCCGGATGCCCATCTGCGCTTTTTGAAAGAGATATTGTAGCGCCGCATTCTCAGGCATTCTGAAAAATTCCGATCCAAAACAATCAGGCATAAAATGAACAATAATGGCCTCCACTTTCAGTTTGGAACCTTTCTCGAGAAACTTTTCATCACATCGCCACAAATGTGGCAGATTGGAACCGACCAGGATTAAATCGTTGTTTTTAAAATGATGAATGCTATCACCGATGAATTGTCTGCCCGAAGCTTCAATAATGTATACCAGTTCAAGTTCGGGATGATAATGCCATTTGTTGTAAAAATGAGAAACCACGTCATAGCGCACACTGAATGAATGTCCGGCTTCCTTCGGAATTTTCAGTAAGTGAGGTTTCATATTGCCGGCTTTTTATATTATGTATTATTTACACTTGTATCGTATTGTATGTAATATGTCCGATTGACGCCAAATACAGGTTAAGATAGTACAAAAATAGGTCAAATAGAAGCCAGAGGTTGCATCCGGCATCTTATACTTTTGAAAAAAAATCAGGAGTATATGGAAAATAAATTCATACTGGGTCTGCAGGAGGCAGGTATCCGTGACATTGAAAGAGTAGGTGGTAAAAATGCTTCACTGGGTGAAATGATTCAGCATTTATGCAAACTGGGCATCCGGATCCCAGCCGGTTTTATCATTACGGTCGACGCGTACCAGTCTTTTATTTCATATAATCAGCTGGCACATAAAATCAGTGCACTGATTGCAGAAATTGATTATGATAATATGGAATCGCTGCGCAGGGCCGGACTTCAGATCCGCAATATGATCCGGAATACCAAATTTCCGCCTGAACTGAGCCACATGATTATTGATGCTTATTACCGTCTTTCTGCAGAATACGGACAGGAGATTACCGATGTCGCCGTCAGATCCTCCGCCACGGCCGAAGATCTGCCCGATGCAAGTTTTGCGGGTCAGCAGGAAACTTATCTGAATGTGCGCGGGCCGGCCGCCATCATGGATGCCGTGCGTAATTGTTTTGCTTCTTTGTTTACTGACCGGGCTATCAGCTATCGCAGGAATTTCGGTTTCGATCATTTTGCCATAGGTATTTCTGTATGTATTCAGAAAATGGTGCGTTCTGATCTGGGAAGTTCCGGGGTTGCTTTTTCTCTCGACACAGAATCGGGTTTTAAAGACGCCGTGGTGATCAATGGGATTTTTGGTCTGGGTGAATTGATCGTGCAGGGAAGTATATCTCCGGATGAATTCATCGTTTTTAAACCTTTGCTGAACGATCAGTATATTCCGATCATTGAAAAGAAACTGGGATTGAAGGATCAGATGATGGTGTATGGCGATGATCCGGATGAACGTGTTAAGATCATTCCGGTAGAAAAATCCATTCAGAATAAATTTTGCCTGAACGATGAGCAGATCATACAGCTGGCCAAATGGGTCATGATCATCGAAAATTATTATACCCGGTTAAAAGGCCATTGGTGTCCGATGGATATTGAATGGGCGGTTGACGGCATGACACATGAACTTTTTATTGTACAGGCCAGACCGGAGACCATTCATTCCCGGAAAGATCATTCCAGGCTCACAGAATATGTAATGAAGCCGCATCAGCAGACGCCGATTCTGAAAGGGATCGCTGTAGGCGATCAGATAGGAAGCGGCCGTGTAAAAATCATGTATTCGCTGGATAAGCGACTGACAGATGGAAATGAATTCAAAGCAGGTGATGTACTGGTAACTGAAATGACTGATCCTGATTGGGAACCCATCATGAAAAAAGCGTCTGCCATCATCACAAACAAGGGCGGCAGAACCTGTCATGCGGCGATCATTGCACGTGAGATGGGTGTGCCGGCGATTGTGGGATGCCGCAATGCGACCGGCCTGCTGGCTGATGGCATGGAGGTGACCGCCAGCTGCAGTGAGGGGGATGAAGGCTTCCTGTATTCCGGAACACTTCCATTCGATATTGTTGAAACGCACCTGGATGAATTGCCTGAGATCAACACCAAACTGATGTTAAATGTGGCATCTCCTTCCCTGGCTTTCCGTTTCTCCAATATTCCCAATTCTGGTGTGGGCCTTGCACGCGAAGAATTCATCATCAATAATTATATAGGCATTCATCCTATGGCGCTGCTCAGACATAAAACGCTGAACGACGAAGTTTTGTCTGCTCATATCAAATCATCCATCCGGGGTTTTGAAAATGAAGAACAGTTTTTTATTCAGAAACTTTCATTTGGAATTGCAAAAATCGCCGCTGCATTTCATCCAAATACAGTGATCGTTCGTTTTTCCGATTTTAAAACCAATGAATACCGGAACCTCACTGGCGGAGAACATTTTGAACCCGGAGAAGAGAATCCGATGATCGGATGGCGCGGTGCATCAAGATATTATTCCGAATCCTATCGTGAAGCATTCGGCCTGGAATGTAAAGCCATTGCCCATGTGCGGGAAAAAATGGGTCTCTCCAATGTGGCCGTGATGATTCCGTTCTGCCGCACGGTAGAGGAACTGATCAAAGTAAAGAAGATCATGTCAGAATACGGTTTGGAAAAAGATAAAGAGGGACTACAATTATTTCTCATGGCAGAACTGCCTTCCAATATTTTAATGGCAAAAGAATTCGCCGCACATATCAGCGGATTTTCCATCGGCTCCAATGATCTGACACAACTCACACTGGGCCTGGACAGGGATTCGGCGCTGGTTGCTCATTTGTACGACGAACGAAACGTCGCCGTTAAACGCATGCTGAAAATGTTGATACGCCAGGCTAAAGCTTCTGGTGTGAAAGTCGGCATCTGTGGTCAGGGCCCGTCCGATCATCCGGATTTTGCACAGTTCCTGGTGGAAGAAGGAATTGATTCAATTTCTGTCACACCCGATTCAGTAATAAAAACAATCCGGGCCATTCACGCTATTGAAAATAAACAGGAAGCAGTTATGCTGGAAGAAAATATTCTGATATGATTATCAACCGTACCATTCTGACACTGGAGGAATTCAGAAAACAGGAACTCCGCCTGCTTCCGCAGGCAACCGGAGAACTCAGTAATCTCCTGCGCGATATAGCACTGGCAGCTAAACGTGTTCATGTTGAAGTAAACAGGGCCGGGCTGGCTGATATACTCGGAGACACAGGGCAGATGAATGTGCAGGGAGAATTTGTGCAAAGGCTGGATGCATTTGCAAACGCCACATTCATGACCGTGCTGCAGCGGGGAGTAAGTTGCGCCGGACTGGCTTCCGAGGAACTGGATGATTTTGCATGTTTTGATGAAGAGATTTGTAATCAGTCAAAATATGTGGTGGTTCTGGATCCACTGGACGGCAGCAGTAATATTGACGTGAATATTTCAATCGGAACTATTTTTGGAGTTTACCGGCGACAAACGGAAACCGGATCGCCCTGCGACCGTTCTGATTTTTTACAGAAAGGAAAAAACCTGGTGGCCGCCGGGTATATTATCTACGGACCTTCCACGATGTTTGTTTATGCCACACGAAGAGGTGTGAATGGGTTTACCCTGGATCCTTCTCTGGGAGAATTCACTTTGAGCCATCCTGATATCAGATGTCCTGTGGAAGGGAAAATTTATTCCGTCAACCACGGAAATTATTATGACTATGATGAAAAAGTAAAACAGTTCATCGGGTTGTGTCAGCACGGAACAAATCATTCAGGTGTTCCTTATACTCATCGCTATACCGGAAGTATGGTCGCTGATCTGCACCGGAATCTTCTGAAGGGAGGAATTTTTCTATATCCGGCCACGGCATCATATCCGAAAGGTAAACTCAGATTGGTTTATGAATGCAATCCTTTTGCTTTCATCCTCGATATGGCGGGCGGTCACGCTACAAACGGCAATCTGGACTTATTGAATATCCAACCTGAAACCCTTCACCAGCGTACACCCTTTTTTGCCGGAAGCAGCGGGATGATGAGATCGTTTTCAAAAAATTCATTCTCCCGCAACGGCTCCTCCTCTTCCCCTGCTGTCAAAGGCTCTGCATTGTAAATTTTTACCGGCAGCGGGCACCGGGTCTTTGTAAATCATACTTTTGGAGTCAGGTTCCCTTCCGTCCGTAGTATAACGGAGAGGCATACCCGGAAACTGTATATTGGCCGCCCATTTGCCTTCACTTAATACCAGTCCGGGTTTCGGCACCCGGTAATGATAACCACCATTATAATAATCCAACATGGGCAAGGCTCTTTTGCCGACAACATTCAGAAAAGAAGACCATGCCTCCGCATATAATTTATTCGCTCTGGCAGTATCTGAAATCGTTGCCCATTCGGGATCTTTGGCCCACGCTCTTTCTGCAAAACCCAACAGATTCGGAAGAAGCATATACTCCAGACGTTCCGGTGTCTTGATATTTTCTCCCCAAACCGCGCTTTGCAGACCCACGATATTGCTTTCGCCATATTCAGTCAGCCGTTGTTTGCCGATAAAAATATTCCTGTTCAACGGAAGGCCATCCTTGTCAACATTTGAATTCTTAAAATAATCAAATGGAATAAATGAAAATGGTTTATCAATATCAGTGAATGCGCCCCAGTAATATCCCGGCTCCTCAAATGATTTATAATGAGCCATGTCAAAATACAGATGGGTGACGCAGGTAAGTACTACTTTATATCCTCCATTGGCGAGTTTATAGGCGAGGTCTTCATTTCCACCGCCCAGCGTATTGTTCCATACATCCGTTTGTAAATGCTCCGGTTCGAAATCCGGATTCGGCAGATACATGTATTTACCGTCGAGTTTTGTTTTACGCAATCCCATTTCCTCCCAGCCTGACAGATAGAGCCCTTTGGCTTTGACCATCTGATTTACGCGGCCATAGAAATAATACCAGAGATCTCCGGTATTTTTAATTTCGGGGTGACTAGATTTGAATGTAAAATAGGCTGGAGATTTCTCCCAAACATGATCCGGTACCTCATCACCGCCGAAATGTATACTCTTTAACGGAACACCGGCTTCATGATAGATATCTACGATCACGTTGATCACTGTTTGAATAAAACAATAGGTGGATGGGAGAGAAGGATCCATGATATTGTCGTTCCAGTACTGGTTTGAACTGTATTTCGACTGATCATTCGGATCATACAGAAGATAGCGTTCCGCTTCTTCTTTGTTCCCCGCTTTCATTAATTTTTCATACCGTGCATTCATGGCTTTGATGGCGGCCCTTGCATGTCCGGGCGTTTCTATTTCAGGCAGAACAATGATATGGCGGTCATTGGCATAACGCAGGATCTCAATAAAATCAGCCCTGCTGTAAAAACCGGAGCCCGGCATTTGGCTCGTGTCAGGTCCCGACCCATGAGAAGGAGGTAAGAAATGTTTGCTGTCGAGTGTATGTCCGCGATGTGCACCCACTCCTGTTAATTCAGGCAGGGAATCTATTTCGAGGCGCCAGCCCTCATCTTCCGTGAGATGAAAATGGAATACATTCAGTTTATAAAGAGCCATTACGTCAAGTACCCTGAACACTTCTTTTTTCGTTTGGAAATTGCGACCCACATCGAGCATAAAAGCACGATAACCAAAACGGGGTTCGTCTTTAACAGCCACAGCCGGCACATGTATTGATTTTTGAGTTTTGGCCCATGCGTCGGGAGGAACCAGTGTTTTTAAAGATTGAATGCCATAAAATATCCCTGCAGATCCGGAGGCACTTATGCTGATAATGCCGGGTCTTACGTCCATTTCATATGATTCATCGGGCATTCCTTCCCTATATATCAGGCTGATTGCATCGCTTGTAGTTTCTGCCGTCTTTTTTTTCCCAAAGAGAATTTCCAGAGTGTTTTGCAATCCGGCTTTTTCCCTTGTAAACCGTTCGTCAGCCGTCACGTTTACATCAGGAGTCAGCGTGAAAGAGCCGCCCGTTTCCTGATAGCTGACAGGGGTAGGAAATATTTTTGTCAACTTATCCGTCGGAATATCCTGAATAGATTTATTCTGCTCATAAACGATCGCCGGGGTAACCAGACCTTTATAAGTGGGTTTGAATGGATCAACAGTAAATGAGCCTATTGGAAATCCCCGTTCTGGTTTGTCATCCCAAACCAAATAAAATCCTTCCGGTCCATCCGTTATATTCACAACGGGTTCCTCTGCTATAAATTCGATGCGGACCGAGTCTCCTGGCTTCAGAGCAGGAAAATTCGGGGCGGGAGTAAGACTAAATAAATCACCATTTATAAGACTAATGCGGGCATTTCCACTTACAGCCGCCGGAACGATCAGCCGGGCACAATTAAAATACATTTTCCAGCCGTTCCCGGGAAACTCGCCGGAACTGTTATTGGTTATTATAACAGCATTGAGTGACTGGGGTTTGTTCTGATAATCATTCTGAACGGTTTGCCAATGGATGCTGATGTCCTTTGCCGGAAACGAATATTGGGCAATAGATTTTTTAGTCAGAATAAGGGTAAGCAGTATGATTATGAAATTTCGCATGGCGTACTATCGATTCAGGGATTGAAGATAGGCCAAACCGGGAATTAAGGTAATGAACCGTTAATTTTCATCTGCTTTACATTTTTTAAAAACTTAAATCCGTAATTGTAACGTCTATCAGCCTACCGGATGAAATTTTTTGTCACTATCAGTTTCTTTTTGCTGACGAGCATTCATGCTTTCTCTCAAAAAAAGATTTCGGGATCGGTTAAAGGAACAATCGTAGATACGGCAGGCAAAGCGGACCTGAGCGAAGCGACGGTTTCGGTTACCCCCGTCAATGCCGATTCCGGCGATATTCAATTCTCCACAACGGACAGGAAAGGTTCTTTCATTATTAAAAATCTTCAGCCGGGCAGTTATCATTTGATGATCAGTTTTGAAGGCTATAGTCATATCCGGAAAAACTTTACCATTACTCCTGACAACAAGGATGTGGATTTTAAAACCTTCTACATGCAGCCGGCTACCGAACGGATGGAAGAAGTGGTTATCGAAAAACCGCCCGTCTCTATCCATAAAGATACCGTCGAATATAATGCCGGCAGTTATGCGACAAAACCAAATGCGGTTGCTGAGGATCTCTTAAAAAAAATGCCCGGCATTCAGGTGGATAAAAACGGAGCCATAACGGCGCAGGGTGAAACAGTCAGCCGCGTATTGGTCAATGGCAAACGTTTTTTCAGTGATGATCCAAAACTGGCGACCCGGAATTTGCCTCCGGATATTATTGACAAGATACAGGTCTTTGACGACCTTAGTGACCAGAGTAAATTCAGTGGTTTTGATGATGGCAACCGCGTGAAGACCATCAATATTATCACCAAGAAAGATAAACGCCAGGGTTATTTCGGTAAAGTAGTAGCAGGAGCCGGTAATAATGAGACCTATGATGAAAGTGTGAACATGCATCGCTTTGACAATGATGAACAGATTTCTGTGATAGGTCAGGCCAACGATATCAATAAACAGAATTTCACGCCGGAGGGCGGTGCCGGTGGCAGAGGCGGTGGTGGCGGTGCGGCAACGACAACGACGAATACGGGTGTTACTACAGTTTGGGCCGGCGGCGCGAATTACCGGAATTCATTTGGACCCAACACGGATTTTTACGGAAACTATTTCTTCAACAGTCAGCATATCACGGTCGACCAGAATGACAGTGTCATAAAAACCATCCAGGGCCAACCGGGTCAGGATAGTTCCAATACGACTACCGGCAACCAGTCGAATATTCAGCGGAGGCAAAACCATCGTCTGAATTTTAATCTTGAACAGAAATTCGACAGTAATAACTCCCTGATTTTTCGGCCGAATATTGTATTTCAATCCACCGACCCGAATGCTTCAACTTCATCGGGTACGGTGGATAACCACGGTGCGCCTGTCAATACTTCGGTTGGCAATTCTTCCAGCTATAATAGCGGGTTTACGATCAATGGATCCAATCTCCAGCTCCGGCATAAATTCGACAGGAAGTTCCGGACCATTTCACTTGACATCAATGGTTCAGCCAACGTGAACGACGGATACGGATTCAATTATGCGGTAAATAATTTTTACCGGCCCGTCAAAGTGGATACGTTAAATCAATATTATTTAGACTCATTACATTCCTACACGATCAGCCCAACTCTTTCTTATACGGAACCCATCGGAAAGAACCAGATTCTTGAATTCAATTATAATTATACCTATCAGCATAACGTATCCATAAACAATACGTATGATTTTGTCGATTCGTTACACAGGTACACTGTTTTCGACAGCTTATTTAGTAACTCCTATACATTCGTATCCCATGCAAGCCGGTTCACGCTAAACTATCGTTTGCAAAATGCGAAATTCAATTTTTCTGTGGGTTCGGGAATTCAGTTTACCGGATTCAACAGCCTGAATACGACTAAAAATATCCCGGTCGTGCATGATTATGTGTACCCGACGCCAACGGTCAACTTTCAATATACGATTTCAAAAACAAAACATTTTCGTTTTAATTATACAGGCCGGACCGGAATTCCCTCTGTTGCCCAGTTGCAGCCTCTGATCACAACCAGTGATCAGATTAATTACCAGGAAGGGAACCCGGGATTGAAACCGCAATTCACGCACAGCCTGCGCGTGTTATATACTTCCTTTGATCCCGGAACACAGCATGTGCTTTTCGCCACCCTGAATGCGAGCAGTGTAGTGAATGATATACAATCTGCTGTGTATTATAATTCAAAAGGTGGTCAGCAAAGCACCTTTGTCAATCTGAATGGTACATATAATATCTCCGGATACTTTAACTATGGGTTCCCTTTGAAGAAGCCAAAATCCAATCTCAACTTCATTACAAACATAACATATGCGCAGAACCAGACTTTGCTGGCGCAGGATTCCGTGGCCGCTGCGGAAAATGATTACGCTCATGTATATTCCAAGAATACGGGTTTATCCGAGACGATTTCCTGGACAACCAATATCAAAAAGAATTTTGACATGAATTTCAGTTCATCCTCGAAATACAATATCAATTACCGGTCTGCTATTCCTGGTCAGTATAAGAATCCGCAAAGCAACCTGAATGCTTTCTCGCAGGCTTTTTCTATAGAGTTAACGGCGTACACAAACAACGGATGGCTCATTGCGGCTACATTGGATTATACTTACACAAATAACCTTTCGGCTGCCTACAATGCCAGTGTGCCGTTGTTAAATCCAAGTATTGCGAAACAACTCTTTAAGAAGAAAAACGGTGAGCTGAGGCTGAGTGTATTTGATCTTTTAAATCAGAATACATCCGTAAGCAAATCAGTCACCTCAAGCCAGGAGTCTTATACCCGCACCAATGTGATTACCCGTTACGCTATGCTGACTTTTACATATAACCTGAATAATTTTGCAGATCCCAAACAGAAAAGAATGCCGGGATTTCTACCGCGCGGAGGCGACCGGTTTAACCGCGACAGGTTTTAAATAAGATTGCTTTTCCTTTGTAATTTTTTTGAGAATCGCTGATAAAGTAAAGCCGTATAATACAAATCCGATAAAGATGATATAACCGGGTTGAATGGCTGTGTTATTGGTTGTTATACTGGAAATGGTTCCGTTGTTCAGGTTGAGATCAGACAGTGTACTGTTCACAATACCGTTAAAACCGATATAGGTCATCAGGATGGCCACGACCATCACATCCGCCATGCTCCATTTCCCCGACTTGAACGCAAAATAATATATGAATTTGTTTTTTGCCCATTTTTTCTGATCCAGTATATAAATGCCCGTCGATAAAAGTTTCATCATGGGAAATAAAATACTGAATGCGAGAATCAATACGCCTACGATTTCTGAGTCCAGTTTCCCGGTCTTCAAAAGAACTTCAACGACTTCCAGAATGCTTTTACTTTGGAAAAAGAGCACCTGATTTTTGAAAGTGATATTTTGTCCAAGCAAATAAAAATCCATTTCCTGTATTCGGGCATCTATCTGTATCATCGTAGTGGTGAGACCAACTATCAGGAGTATAAGGGCCGATATAATCGACATTATATAAAGGGGAGTATACAAATCCTTACGATTTCTGATCAGCCACCAGAGAATTAATATTGCAACAACTCCACCCAGCATTCCAAACGACCAGGCATAAGTTTGTTTTTTAATAAGGGCGAGGTCAGATTCAGCTTGTTTTTCGAAACCCGGCTTATCAGTCGTGTTATAAATTTTATAGATAGAATCCGTAAATATTTTTTCCGCGGCTTTTGAACTGTCATAGGTTTGCTTCCCCAGACTGTCCAGTTCAGATTGCGCGATGTGTTTTAGCCGCCGGTAGCTGGACGGCTTATTGATTTCAGTCATGATTTTATCCGCAAATCCAGGCACCTTCTCCTTTAGTTTCTGTTTGTTGGTGAGAGCATGAAAGGCGAGTTTCGTCAATTTTCCACTGAGTGATTTTTGAGGTTTTTCAATAGATCCTACGGCCGTGTCGACAAGGCCATTTAATATTTGTTCGATTTCCTTTTTAAGATCCTGCTTCTGCTGGGGCGTTAGTTTGAATTGCTGAATCTGGGAGTCAACAGCAGACACAATATTGTCCCGCCACTGATCAACGGAGAGCAGTCCAAAGGACACGTTATTTATTACCATGTAATCCTTTTTGATCCGCTGCTGACGATCAGAAAGTACATGTACATTGAAACCGCAATACCCTATGGCAATCAGAATGCAGGTGACGACGCCAATCAGTAAAATGCGGGAGAGAACTGAACCTGATTTATTTTTAAGCTGGGGTTTTGATACCACGATATACAGGCTTTAAAATACCTGTATCCATAATAATCAAAAGGCAGGCCAGGGGAATCAGCTGCTTTTTACGGGCACTTCAATATTGATTTGTATTGTTTCACCGACAGTTCCTCCCTGTTTACCCAGATTGTAGTCCTGCCTTTTTATAGAGAACTGACCCTTAAATACGCCGGAATTACCTGATGAAGAAAATGTAAAGGGGATAACGATTGGTTTGGAGATGGTTTTTAAAGTGAGTGTGCCCGATGCGGAAAATCCTGTAGCTGTTTTTTCAATTTTTGTTGATTTAAAATGAATCCGCGGATATTTGGCTGTATTGAGCCACTGTTCTTCATTCCGTAAATGTGTATTCCGGAGCCCGATACCACTATTCACCGTATTCGCATCGATGCTTGCGGTAATGGAACTTTTCGCCAGATCCTTTTCATCAAACTGAAGGTCAGATGTTAAGCCCGAGAAACTACCATGAACTTCTCCAAACGGACCATCCACAGTGAAGGTAATTTTTGCCTTTTCTGCGTCTGCTGTCCAATTGCCGGTGAGTGGCAAACCGGATAAAATAAAAGATAATGTGAGGAATAATAACGTTTTCATCTTCTTTAAAACGAGCAGGTTCCATGCCCAGCTGCGCAATTTCCCAAAGTTACCGAAAGGGTCAGGATAAAACCGCTATGCTGGTTCAGGCAAACACATATTTTTTTTGCATCCAATAGTTATAACTGACGCCCAGTCCTATGGATGTGATCGTTTTCGAAACAACATAATTGAATCCGAGAAAATGGGTCATCAAATAAACGCCGGCCGCTGACAGGGCCAGGTTCCCGGCAAACGCAATAATAAACCTGCCTGCCTGAACCGGCATCTTTCCTTCAACATTTTTAAAAGCCCAGTGCCTGCACAGGTTAAATTGAGCCGTTCCTCCCAGGATATTGCCCAGGAAATTTGAAATCAGATAAGGGCATTTGAAAATTTCCGTTAACAATATCGTAGCCGCATAATCTGCCACCGAGCCCAGGATGGAAGCAATCTGCACTTTAATAAATACCCGCATGGGAAGATGCAGGATGATAAACGGACATGTTCATGATTTGAATCGGACCGGCAGCATGTTGGACTTGCTGAAAATCCTCGCCAAGTATCCTGGAAATGGTAGAGGCGATTTGCTTTTGGTAAATCTGCATCGGCGTCTTGATTTCTCCGCCCGGCAAAATACCGGGACCCAATATTGCGAACCATGTTTCACCGGAACCCTTTGTAAGAATACCATGTTTATGCCAGGTGGATGTCTGATTGCCTCTCCCGTGATCCGTTGTAATAATAAAGGTCGTTTTGTTTTTATAAAAAGGGTTGGTTTGAACATAATACCAGAGTTCCGCGATCATTTTATCTATGTTGGACGCCTGTTGCAGGTACATATCATATTGCCTGCTATGTGCAAATTCATCCGTTTCGCCAAAGCCGATCAACACGACCCGTGGTTTAAAATGTTCGATGTATTCCCTGGCACTTAAGAACGTGAGTAAGTCATACCGGGTATGCTTCTTGTTTGTTATTTGCTCCTGTGACAGATTAATGATATCGCGATTTAATGTGCTATCGTCTTCCAGTGTTTCATATCCGCAATTACCAGGAAGACCGGTTCTTTTCTTATTGAGGATGGCGGAAAAAATATTCCAGGAGCTAAAGGCGGCTACTTTGCCGTGATATTCTTTTGTTGAATTCAGATATTCGAGCACGTTGGTATTTCTGTTTCTTATTGGAATATTGGGTATGAAGACAGGATCGGCATATCCGGTGAGCATTTCATTGTAACCCGGATAAGAAATTTTATACAGGTTGGTAACGTCCATATCATTCTGATAATCCCGGTTGCCATAAATCTGGCCCTGTTTTGCAATGGTATTCCAGAAAAAAGGCAGGAGTTTTTGACGCCTGCCTTCTGCTGAAGAATCCCAGTATAATTGTTTGATCAGGACCGGATCTGCGACGAATCGACGATCATTGATCAGCCCGGAATCGGCACCGGTGAATACTTCCTGCCATCGGAAGCCGTCTGTCGTAATGATGAAAATATTCTGAGTGGAGGAGTCTGACTGGGCTTCAGCAACTGCGGAAGCAAGCATCAGAGCGTACAGGATTGTAAGTTTCATTTTATTGGGTTTGTCAAAAATAGAATCTGAATATAAACCCAATGTTAATCAGGCATCAATTTACTGTTAACTCATGCAAAACAAGAACCTTGTCCAGGTGAACCATCTTATATATTCAATCCGATGATCAGAAATGCCGAGCACAGCACCAGAAGGAAAATAAGGAACGGTCTGATAAACCGCCACCAGGCGCTATAGCTCACATTAGACAAAGCAAGGGAGGGCAGCAGAATACCAGTGGGAGCCAGAAAGCCCATGATCCCCATGCCATATAAATAGCCGTTTACTATTTCCCGGCCGGAAATGCCTATGATAACGGCTAATCCACCCAGTATGGGCATTGTTAATACGGCCATCGCCGAACTGGAAGAAATAAAAATAGCGAGCAGCAGGTATAAACAAAGAATCAGCAGTATAAAAAATACCGGAGGCAGTTGCCCAACAGCTTTCGTGGCGTAATATAAAATAGAGTCGCTGATATTTCCGTCGTTCAGAATAATCGTTATACCCCTCGCCACCCCGACTATAAATGCAACACCGAGCATACTTTCCGCACCCTGTATAAATTTGTCAATGAATTTTCTTTCATCCATCCTGGTCACAATTCCGAAAATAATTGTTGCTGTCAGGATCAGGCATGTCATTTCAAGAAACCACCAGTCCCACAGAATGACACCAGCTATCATTATTAAAAAACTGGCCAGAAATAAAAATAGTAAAATGCTGGTTTTGGGTGTAAACGCAGGTTTCACGGATATATCAGATGAAATGTGGGTGGGCAAAACGGTTTCTGTCTGATTCTCCTGATAAACATAGGAGGCGGCCGGAAATCTTTTTATTTTTTTTGTATAACGAATAATAAACCAGCTATAACAGGATGTTGAAATCATAAACATGATGATACGCTCAAACAACCCGTCGATCCAGTTTACCCCCGCTGCATTGGATGCCAGGATCACGGAAAAGGGGTTTGTTACGGAAGATAAATATCCCAGTTGTGTTCCACCATATATGACTGCTGCGGGAATTATTAAATCGTATCCGGCAGCAAGAAAGAAGGGGGTGATCACAGGGTAGAATATCAGTGCTTCCTCCTGCATTCCATAGCTTGATCCGGCAAACGAAAACAAAAATGTAAGTATGACGATGAGCCAGCTTTCCTTTCCCTTCATACGGTAAGAAAGCAAGCTGAGCCCCGAAACCAATGCACCGGATTCCTGGAAAACATTAATGAAGGAACCCAGGAGGAGTATAAAAAGAAAAATATCTACGGCCTCATACATGCCCCTGATCGGGGCTTGTAAAATACTTGTCGGTCCTTCCCGGTTCTGAGCAACGCGGTGATAAGATCCGGGCACTGAAACGGGTTTTTGAATGCTCCCGGTTTTGAATTTCTCCAGCCTGATCAGAATATGGAGACTGTCAAGGGTTTTTTGTGTAAAGGGCAGATCCAGATTTCCTTTGTCTGTGGTTAATTCAAAGTGATCGTTCTGTTTATTAATCAGTTTGTCATATTTGCCCGCCGGCATAAGCCAGGACGCGATGGCTGCCAGAACAATGATGATCATGAGAACAGAAATAGGCGAGAGCGCCTTTTTTTTATCAGGCATATTGAAGTTTAAAAATCAGCAACACTTTTTTTCTGGATCTTCTGATGTAACGCAGTTATTTCAACGAGTGCTGCTGAACCATACCAGGGCCTGAGTTCCATGACCAGTTCGCCGGACTGAATGGCCGGATCTGTGTTGGTCAACGCCTTTGCTTCTTCAATCGTCTCCACATTGAAAATAAATAGGCCCTCCACGGGCTGATCATCCAGAAATGGCCCTGCAACAATCAGCTTTCCTTCATTTGCCAAACGGATAATATTTTTCAAATGTGCCTTTTGCAATTCGATTCTCTTAAGTGAATCTGTAATATGGATGGGACCGGTTTTTAAAAATGCCATTACATAATGTTTCATTCCATATTGATCAGCACCGAGTTTCTTTGCAAGTACAGAATCGTAGGTGGTAGTCTGATTATTTGTTTGTGCCTTTGGCATATATATTAAACAGCAAAAGCAAATAGTTAGTAAATTTTTCACTTTTTTTATATTAGTTACATTTGGATCGAACTCTCTATGTGTGAATATACAAAATGCAGATTATTGGATCAGCCAATTGAACATGATTCCCCATCCTGAGGGAGGATTTTATAAAGAAGTATTCCGCTCCCGTATTGATATTCTCAGGAAATCAACCGGGGATTTAAAACAGGCCTGCACTTCTATTTATTATTTGCTGCAGGGCAGAGATTATTCAGCGTTTCACCGGCTTTCATCAGATGAAATATGGTATTATCATAAGGGCGAACCATTGCTTATTTATGAAATAACGAAAGCGGGTTTATTGATAAAGCATGAACTTTCTGACCGTGAAACAGGTCATTTATCCATTGTAATAGAAGCCGGATCCTGGTTTGCCGCGTCTATACCAACCGGGAAAGAATATTCGCTCGCTAGCTGTGCTGTTGCACCGGGGTTTGATTTCAGGGAGTTTGAAATGGCTAATAAAGATGAGTTGATGCGTTTGTTTCCGGACCACAGTAGCATAATTGAACTTTTTTGCAGGTAAACTACCTGATTTAACCGTTACATAATCATCTTACTTCGGTTGTTTGAATTTTATGACCGGAATTAGTCGAATTTTACAGCCCTTACACTTTTAGTGTTTATGACAAACATGAAAAACATGATTGTCGGATGGGACATGGTAATTCTATTAAAAAAACTTAAAATCTTCATCATGAGAAAGCTTAGTACAGGGATTCTCCTGTTAGTCCTGATCGCATTCAGTTCCTGCAAGGCAAAAAAGGAACTGGCAACAGCCAATGAAACGATTCAGAAAATGACGACGGACCTGGCGACATGCAATACCAGTTTGGCGAGTGCAAATGCCAAGATAGCCGATCAGAACAACCAGATTGCCAGCCTTTCCAGCCAGAATGCCTCTTTAAGCAAGGATGCCATGGCTTACAGGGAACTTATAAATGATCTCAAGGCGAGACAGGAGATGTTGAACGCAGCCCTTGCAGAACAGGGTACCTCACTGAAGGAAATCAGGGAAAAAATCATCGCCGGATTATCGGCGTTGCAGGATTCCGGTATTGATGTAGAATTCAAAAACGGTTTGCTATATGTGAACCTGCCTGAAAGTTTGCTTTTCCCGTCCGGAAGCGCCACGCTGGGATCTAAATCCAAAAGTGCGCTTTCTCCACTCACGTCCGTTCTCAATAATTATCCGAGAGTTCAGATTTATGTAGTTGGACATACAGATACACTTAAGATTCACAATGCTAAATTCTTTGATAACTGGTCGCTTAGTACAGAAAGGGCTAATAGTATCGTACGTGTGATGAAGGATATTTATGGTGTGGATCCTGCCAGATTACTGGCAGGCGGAAGAAGTAAATACAGTCCTATAGCAAGTAATGATACAAAGGAAGGCAGGGCCGCAAACCGCCGGATCCAAATCATTCTGAATCCGGATCTTTCAAAGCTCTGGGAAAAGATGGATCAATAACATTCTAAAAAATATTACGGAAACCGGAAACCCGCTTTCCATGTCATTTTTTGAAAGAACCGTGCAAACCTTTGCACGGTTCTTTCCGCTTTAGAATAACACTCCGCTTATTGGCAGAGAAATACAAATCGTTTTAAATAAAATCTTTTAAATTATTCAGGGTTTAGTGCCATTTTGTATTCCCTATAAATTTCATCGTCTGACCTCTACAGGGATCATTAACTTATTAATGATTAATTTTATAATGGATATTTACTCATATTCTGTTAAAACTTCTTCACAATGCTTTTGAGAGATAGAAAAATCGGAATCTGGTTTTTCTGTATCATCTTATGTCTGAGCGTTATGATATGCCCTGTTTTAGCACAGCAAAACATAATTACCCAGATACCGCCCGATATCCACCGGGGCCAGGACATGACACAGTTTTTTTCAAAAAGTGAAACGGTGGGAAGCCTGTACCTCACACGGAATTGGGTGAAGGGAAGGGTTGAATTGTCAAACCATACTATCCTTCCCGTGCCCGGACAACCTTTATTATTCAATTTTGATAAGATCAATAATGTTGTATACGCCGTAAACCGGGATAACAAGGTCATATTTTATCCCTCGGACTCTATACTCAGCTTTAACCTTGTAGATGATAACACCGTTTTATCATTTGAAAAGGTTAACTGGATCAGCGATAATTTTTTCCTGATGCCTATTTTGAAATCAGATAAAGGATATTCACTTTATAAAAGATTATTCACCAGATTCCTGCAGGCAGATTTTTCCAGCGAAGGATATTATTCCAAAGGCAGAAAATTTGACGAGTACGTGGATTATTATGAGTACTATATAACATATCCCGGAAATAATCTTTTCCGAAAATTATACCTGAAGGAAAAAGATATCAGACGAGCGCTCAGAGATGAAACAAAATTACTGGATGATTTTTTTACTATCCACGAACATGAAATAAATGAACAGAGCCTGATCGGAATTGTCCAGTACATAAATGACAAAAAATTCCCGGAATAAGCAGGAGGTTCTTTTTTTCTGATTAAATTTATCCCTGTCAGCACGTGCGTATCAATTCTTCCGGTCAAGTCAATTTTTTTGTTAAAAACAGCCATTATTTCAAAAATCACAAAATGAAGTATTTAAAAGTCTTTCTGTTATGTTTTCCATTTCTGTTTAACACGATCAATATGTATTCCCAAACAAATGAAACGGGAAAAAAAACTGCTTCAGATTTATTACTTACCGGCCAGCTGGCGCCGACACCTCCGATGGGCTGGAATACCTGGAATACTTTTCAAACAAAGATCAATGAAGAAATGCTGAGGGAGATGGTGGATGTGTACCTGAGTTCAGGGATGCGTGATGCCGGATATCAGTATTTTGTTTTGGATGATGGTTGGATGGCTATGGAACGGGATCAGTCGGGGAGTCTGGTAGCGGATCCGGTAAAATTTCCGCATGGAATGAAATCATTCGCTGATTACGTTCATTCGAAAGGTTTGAAATTCGGAATTTATAACTGTGCCGGATCGAAAACATGTGCCGGATACCCGGGCACCCGCGGCCATGAATATGAAGACGCCAGATTATATGCATCCTGGGGTGTGGACTTCTTAAAATATGATTGGTGTAATACGGACAGTCTCAACGCACCAGAAGCATACAAAACGATGAGTGCCGCCCTCCGGGCAACGGGCAGGCCGATTGTCTTCAGTATCTGCGAATGGGGAGACCATAAACCCTGGCTTTGGGCTGGGGGGGTCGGAGAATTGTACCGGACTACCGGGGACATCAGTGCAAGTTTTATTGTGCGAAAGCCGATAGGCAACTGGACGCCTCAATCGGTACTGAGTATTCTCGATTTACAGGAAGCCATCCGTACGTACAACGGACCGAATCATTGGAATGACCCGGATATGCTGGAAGTGGGTAACGGAATGACAGTGGTCGAAGACAAATCCCATTTTTCTCTTTGGTGCATGTTGGCTGCGCCGCTGGCCGCTGGTAATGATCTGCGTAAAATGACTACACAAACCCGCGACATATTGACAAATAAGGAATTGATCGATATCGACCAGGATGCACGTGGTATTGCTGCATTTAAAATGGTTATGCCGGACAGCCTCGAACTTTGGGTAAAACCTCTGAAGAATGGTGAACTGGCTCTTTGCTTTTTCAACCGCACAGGTGGTACAAAAAAGATAGACCTGAACTGGAAAGATCTCATTATCGCTGATGAGCAATCGGGGCTGGATGTTCATTTTGACAGGCAAATATTTTCTTTACGTAACCTATGGACGAAGAAAGATCTGGGAAAAACTGAGAAGAAACTGGAATCGTCACTGGATTCTCATGACGTATTGGTATTAAGACTTAAACCGGTACACTAAAGTCCTGCAGATTGCGTAAATTTCCTGTCTAAAACTTTTTTTATGGACGCATTAATGCAGTCATTGCAGGAAAAGGCCGGACTCACCGCTGATCAGGCAAAAGCGGCAGCCAGTCACGCGATAGAATATTTCAAGTCCAGGCTTCCCGCTGTTTTTCATGAACACCTCGATGCAGCCGCCATGGGCGAAACGATAAAAACAAAAGGAGCAGAACTATTTGCGGAAGCAAAAACCAGGGGTGGAGATTTTCTTCACGCCGCTCAGGATAAGATTTCGGGATTTATGCATACCGGCGAAAGAGAAGTATGAGAGTATGGGAGTATGGGAGTATGGGAGTATGAGAGTGCATTTATACTCCCATACTCCCATACTCCCATGCTCCCATACTCCCATACTCTTATGCTTCCGAAAGGAACTTGCGGATGCCTTTCCGCTCCGTTTCGGTCCTGGCATATAAAAGTGCCAGATTCAGATGTTCTTTTGCTTTCTCAGCATCAACTCCTGTATACAGCCATCCCAGCAGTACATGGTAAAGGTGATTTTTTGCCAGTCCCAGCTTTTCTGCTTCCAGGATGGCCGCCCGTTTGCCGAAAATTTTCGACAATGCGTAGGTCCTGTTTAATGCGCCCACAGGCGAATAGCTGAGGCATAACAGCTGGTTATACAGCTGCAATATATTTTCCCATTTTTCGGGACTGTCATTTTTTATTGTATGCCAATAAGCGATCCCTGCTTCCAGATGAAACCGGCTTATTTCTTTTCCCCGGGAAGCTTTGTTCAAATAATAATGACCGGTTGAAATCAGCTCATCATCCCATAATTCAGTATTCTGATCGTCATACCGGATGATCTCACCGTTTTCATTTGTTCTTGCATCAAAACGGGAGGCGTGAAAACACATCAGCGCAAACAACGCATCTGCCTGCGGATTACTGATTTTTTCATTTTCAACCAACAATCCCGTCAGGCGCATGGATTCAAGGCAAAAATCCTTTCTTAAAACGCTATTCTGGCTGGATGAATAATAACCTTCGTTAAATAAAAGATACAGGCTTGTCAGGACAGCGTCAATTCTCTTATTAATTTCATCCTCCGCAGGCAGACTTATTTTGATATGGGCACTTCTTAATTTTTCTTTTCCCCTGAAAAGCCTTTTATTGATCGTTTCACGGTTGGTTAAAAACGCATCCGCAATTTCATCGATACCAAAGCCACATAAAATGCGAAGTATCAGGGTCACTTGAGATTCCAGTGAAAGTACCGGATCGCAAAGGGCAAACATCATTTGTAGCTGACTGTCCCTGATATTTTCTTCAGACAAATCAATATCTGTTTCCGGATCAGATAACAATTCTGCCTTGAGCGCGGGCCGGAGTTTCTCATTAAATACCGCATTTCGTCTGAGCAGATCGCGGCTTTTATTTTTCGCCACCGTATAAAGCCATGCCACCGGGTTCTCGGGCAATCCCCTGATACCCCATGTTTCAGCTGCGATTAAAAAAGTGTCACTGGCTATATCTTCGGCCACACTGAGTTGTTCAAATCCGTAATGACGAACGAGAACTGATATAATTTTTTGGTATTCGGTCCGGAACAAATGTGGAAGCAACTCTTTCTCCTTCATACAATAAACATCAGGTCAAAAGAATTTACATCTCCATAGGAACGACGGGTCGGACCTCTACGCTGCCCCCGACACTGAGTATCGGACATCCCTTTGAAATCTCCGCAGCTTCGTCTAGGGAGTCAGCACTAATCATAATATAACCCCCGATCAATTCCTTAATTTCTACGTAGGGTCCGTTTGTGACCACGTCGCCCGGTGTCAATACCTTTCCGTCGTTGGATAACCGGTTTCCGGAGTTCACAAGTTTATTCCGGGCAGCAATGCCTCCCATCCAGTTTTGCCATTTCTTCATCATGTTTTGCAGTTGTTCCGGAGAAGGCTGTATTTCTGACGATTTGAGATCTCTTCTGAAGATCAATAGAAACTCATTCATTTTATAAATTTTTATTTTGTAAAAACTCATGACGATCGGAATGGTCAGAACAGGACATTAAAAAAAAATCTTTCAGAAAGTTAGCCCGAAGAAGGATTTGCTGCAACAATTTAATAATAACCGTGTCTTTGTGTCGCTCGGAATGGTTTATATAATAGAAAAACCGTGCGAACACCGTATCAAAACCGGTCAGTTAGGACTGGAAATTTTTAATTATCGATTTGATTATTAGTTAGTTGCAGTTTTGGCATTGTGGTGGCTACGATAGGTATTGAAACCTTTGGTCAAATAAGTCCTTTAAAATTCACCAATTAAATATTCAGATCATGAGAATCATTTTTAGTTTTTTATTGATTACCACCGGCCTGCTGGTAAATGCACAGAATTCCGATAAGGGGCTTTTATACCTGAATAAACCCCTGTCTTCAGATGCCATCAACCAGGTGGACGCAAAAACGTCCGGCGGAGGAATTCAGGTGGATGGAGTAAGTCCCTCCCAAGCACATATTGAAGTATATGTGAATGGCAATGGCAGGCATAATAATTATACAAAAACAGAAGTCGATAAGATCATAGCAGAGGACTATGATTTTTCAGTGACTGTTTCAGGTAACAAATTGACAGCGATTGCAAAAACCAAAAGAAACTTTAATAACAGCGATAATCAGATCAGCATATCGTATAAAATTTACGTTCCCGTTGCATGTGCAACGCATCTCAACACGAGTGGCGGCGGAATTAGTATTTCAAACCTGACCGGTGAACAGCATTTCTATACAAGCGGCGGTGGTCTCGAAGTAAAAGGGCTTACCGGCAAAATTTATGGCAGAACTTCCGGAGGTGGAATCGAAGTATCAGATTCCAAAGAAGATATTGATCTGGAGACAAGTGGCGGGGGAATAGAAGCAAAACATTGCTCCGGTCAGATTCACCTGAACACGTCGGGTGGTTCCATTGAACTCACTGATTTAAGCGGAAACATCCGGGCTACCACCAGTGGCGGAAATGTAGAGGCTGAAAAAATCAATGGAGAGTTGGTTACGCACACATCAGGCGGAAATATTTCAATGTCATCCATGAGCGGAAGCCTGGAAGCATCTACCAGTGGTGGCAATATAGATGTGGAAATAATGGAAACGGGCAAGTTCGTAAAATTGAATAATTCAGGAGGAAGTGTCCACCTGCAGATTCCAAAAGGAAAGGGGCTGAACCTGGATATTCATGGGGATCGAATCAAAACAGAAGGTCTTAATAATTTCAGCGGTTCTATGGAGAAACAGAGTATCAGCGGAACAGTTAATGGCGGCGGTACCCCTGTAGATATTGATGCAGGCAGCGGCGGTGTTACACTGGCATTAAAGTAGTCTTACTGCAACTTCTGATGAGTTGATGCTGCCGCCATCGGGATCAACGATGATTCTATATGAAACATCGTTGATTTTTTTATTGATCTGATTTAATGCGGGGAAATAATTTTTTTCTGATGACGTTACGACGTGAAAAAAATATTCCAAGTGCAGGTCCTATCAGGAAATACATATAACCTGCCAGCCCGGCTTTTTCGTCATTGAGAAGCAATGCCGTGACAAGAGATGCCAATCCGGCAATGACCATAATTAATATCCTGTACATGCCTGAATTACAATCAAATTTTTCAAGCGGAGTCAATCCTAATTTTGCTGATTTACGACCGGCGTGTAAATACATCAGAAAAAATAACGTATATATGGCCATAAATCCCAGTGCGTAAATCATCATGAGCATCGGGATCTGAGATTGTTTAATAGTAAAGGGCGACTTGTCCGCTCCGTAAATCTGATCACTGAACATCAGTGTAAACAAAAACTTCAATGGATAAACATAGAATAGTACAATAAAAAGTAATGTTCCGTTCAACGTGATTGTCCAAATATCGTCCAGTCCGTAATTTCTGAAAAACCGGTGCTGTTCGTTCCAAATCATGACAAGCAATAAAAAACTGATTCCAAATGCAAAAAAGCCACGCATCGTCGTAAGGAGCTCTTCAAAACTTTTTGGAACTTCCAGGGATACGATCAAAAGTGTCACAGCAAATGCAAAAACACCATCGCTAAAGGTTTCTATTCGCTGGATTTCAAAATTCCGCTTGCTGTCTTTTTCATTGCGCTCTGAACGGCTTGAGGACATCAGCTTTCTTATCATATATATTTGATATTTCAGTGAATGGATATTATCCCCGCATGTGCCATGCCTTGGGTCGTACGAATGAAAGAAGACCGGCATGGGAGAGTGCTGAACCGAATCCCGAATGCTTTCTTCCGCTCCAGGGCAGGGCGGCCGATACACGGTCACAACAATTCCAATATCCCGAACCCGTATTGAATTGTCTGATCAGATTTTCGGCTCTCTGTTTATCGCTGCTGTATACTGCCGCGGTCAATCCATATTCTGTATCAGCCATCAGTTGCACGGCTTCTTCATCATTTTTTACTTTCATAATGCCGATAATGGGACCAAATGATTCTTCTTTCATGACCAGCATATCCTGCGTAACGTCCGCCAGTATTGTGGGTTCAAAAAAATTCCCTTTTCCCTGGATGCGTTTTCCACCCGTTAAAATCCGGGCACCCTTCGCAACAGCATCTCTGACCTGTTGTTCCAAGACATCCAGTTGTGCTTTCCTGGTCAGGGGGCCAAAATATATCCCCGGCTGAGTAGGTTGTCCGATTTTCCATGATTTTACTGTGTCCACAAATGACCGGAGATAGGCATCATAAACTTCTTCCTGCACATAAATACGTTCTACAGAACAACAACTCTGTCCGTTATTATAAAATGCTCCGTCCGCAGTTGCTTCGGCAACCTGTTGTATATCCACCACATCGTTGGCCACATATAATGGATCCTTACCGCCCATTTCCAGCTGGCAGGGAACCATTTTGGATGCACATTTTTCATAAATATATTTTCCCGTCCTGTAGGAGCCTGTAAAAAAATAACCATCGAATGGAAGATCCAATAATTGTTCTCCTACTTCCCTGGCACCCACTGCCAATTGAAATACCTCTTCCGGTATGCCCGATTTTTTCAATAGTCTCTCAATTTCAAACCCGGTAAGGATTGCATATTCAGAGGGTTTATACATCACGGAATTGCCAGCCAGTAAAGCTGTTACAAAAACATTCACGCCAACCAGCCAGGGATAATTCCATGCAGAGATATTACATATCACGCCCAAGGGTTCATAAGAAATTTTTTCTGTCAGATCAGACGTCTTCGTCATTATTTCATCTCCCAGATATTTTTCAGCATTTTCCGTAAGCCATTGGATGCGTGTTCTGGCGCCATTGATTTCATTTCTGCTTTGCTGAAGGGGCTTTCCTATTTCAGTTGTCAATACAATTGCAAGCGATTCTATTTGATTTTCTAAACGGTTTGAGAACTCCTGCAGGATCTTTACCCTTTCTTTGATTCCCAGGGCGAACCATTCAGGCTGCGCTTTTCTCAATAATTGAAATTTTTTACCGAGTATTTCGGAATCGTCTTCCGTGAAGTCCCGGATCAATTCCCCGGTCGCCGGATTAATGATTTGCATGGTACTGGCCATTTAATTCGCTATAGTGCTTTTAGATATAATTTTTTGAAATCGTCTCTGCTGACCGGTTTCGGATTATTGGGATGGGCAAAATCTGCGAGCGCGAGATCCGATAATGTTTCAATATGCTCCGGTCTCACTCCAATGCTGCCGAGTTTTCGCGGTATATTTATTTTTTCGTTTAACTCAAACAGATAAGTGACAACGGCTTCGCCCGATTCCTGTGGAAGATTGAGTGCTTTTGCAATCTGTTTAAATTTTGTTTCAAACCCTTCGATATTAAATTCCATTCCATAGGGAATATTAATCGCATTGGCCAGACCATGGTGCGTGTCCAGCAGTGACGAAAGCGGATGCGCCAGAGAATGCACAACACCCAGGCCTTTTTGAAATGCAACCGCACCCATCAGCGAGGCGATCAGCATGTTGCTTCTCGATTCCAGATCCGGATGATTCACTGCTTTAACCAAAGAAGTTTGAATCAGTGAAATAGCCTGCAGCGCAATTCCATCACACATTGGATGAAACATATTTACCAGGAAGGCTTCCATATTATGCGTCAGCGCATCCATGCCCGTAGCAGCCGTAATAAAAGCGGGCAATTCCATCGTGAGCAGAGGATCTGCGAAAACAATTCTTGCCAGTAATTTAGGTGAAAAGAGAATTTTTTTCTGATGTGTTTCGTCGTCTGAAATAATAGCACTTCTGCCGACTTCACTGCCCGTACCCGCCGTCGTGGGAATGGTAATGAAATGAGGCACGTCATTCGTGATGAATATATCCCCGCCTTTCAGGTCGTCATATTTGAATAAATCTTCGCGGTGATGTATACGGAGTGTTACTGCCCTGGCGACGTCCAGTGCAGCTCCGCCACCAATACCGATAACGCAATCTCTTTCTTCTTCATCGAATATTTCCGCACCCTTATAGACATCTGACTTCACCGGATTTTTATGGATATCATAAAATGTCTCTACGGAAATATTCCGACCCTGCAGGTCCTTTACGATCTCTCCCAGAAAAGGTAATTGTGAAACGGTCGGGTCAGTAACGATCAGTGGCCGGCTGAATCTATTCTTCGATAAATAGCTACCCAGTTCCTTTACAGCCCCTGGTCCGAAGCGGATGATGGTCGGAAAATTGTATTGAACTATTTTGTTATAATTCATTTTGACTTCTAAATGATTTCAAAATACCTTTTAAATTCCCAGTCTGTTACTGATTTCAGGTGTTGCCTCCATTCCCATTCACGGGTGCGTGTGAAATGATCCACAAAACCGTCTCCCAGTATTTCACGGGCAATATCAGATGCCTTCATCGCTTTTGTGGCTTCTTCCAGTGTTGATGGAAGCCGGCCATGACTTTGATCCAGATAACCATTGCCTGTGGTAGCATCCTGTTTCAAAGGCAATTTATTTTTTATTCCATAAAGTCCGGCAGCCAGTGCGCCGGCCATAGCAAGATATGGATTCACATCTGCTCCAATAACACGCGTTTCAAGTCTCGCGGATGATTTTCCGGTGCAAAGTACCCGAAGCGCCACCGTGCGATTGTCAATCCCCCAGGTAAGAGTTGTCGGTGCCCAGACACCCTCCACCAGGCGTTTATAACTATTGATCGTCGGTGCGAACAATGGGAGGATTTGCGGAATCAGCAGCAGTTGTCCGGCTATATAATGCTTCATGGTTTTACTGATTTTCGAATCATCTTTTTCATCGTAAAAAAGGTTCTTTTTTCTGTCAGCATCCCATAGACTCTGGTGTATATGACCACCGCATCCCGGCAGATGTTCATTCACCTTTGCCATAAAAGTGGCCATGATACCGTGTCTGTAGGCGATTTCCTTAACAGCGGTTTTGAATAATACCGCCCGGTCGCCTGCTTCGATCAGTGCTGAATAATGGATCGCCGCTTCATAAGTGCCCGGACCGGTTTCTGTATGCAGTCCTTCAATGGGAATGGCGAAGCGGGTCAGCAGATCAAACAGGTCCGTCATAAAATCGTTTTGTAAACCGGTTCTCAGAATCGAATAACCGAACATGCCCGGTGTCAGCGCCTGAAGGTTTTTGTATTGTTTTTCCTGTAATGACTGAGGGGTTTCGGCAAAGTTATACCATTCAAATTCCTGTGAAAAAAGAGGAAGAAATCCCATGGATATGGAATCGTCCAATATTTTTTTCAGGAGGGACCTTGGACATACAGACGGCTGACGGTTGTTTGGAATTAATTCACCCAGAAAAAAAGGAAGGTCATTCTCCCATGGAATTTTTCTGAAACTGGTCAGATCCAGTCGCGCGGAGGCATCAGGATATCCGGTATGCCACCCGGTATAGGATGAATTATCGTAAGCCAGATCGGCCGCATCCCAGCCGAATATAACATCGCAGAAGCTGGTCTCGGAATCTGTAAGAGAAAAAAACTTCTCAGTAGAAATATACTTACCCCGCAGCACACCGTCGATATCTGTAATTGCCATTTTTACTTTTCCGCCGGTGTGATTTTTGACATACTGGAGAATTTCTTTTGTGTCCATACTTTGAATTTTATTGGGTTCCCCTTTTTTTAATAAGTTTAAAGAATACAAAAGACGTTAACATCAGCAGAATATAAAATAAGGCTAATTCGAAATTGTAAACTGTCATCGCGATGATGGAGATAGTGGAAATAACCAGGGCAATAATCGGAAAAACGGGATAGAACGGTACACGAAAAGGTCGATCCAGATTCGGTTCTTTTTTTCTAAGCAATAACATGGAAATCATCGATAAAATATAAAGCGTCAGGGCACCAAAAACAGATATTGTAATGATCTCCCAGGTTTTACCTGATAAAAGGGCAACGATGCCGATCGTCATATTGGCTATCAAAGCATTGGACGGTGTTTTAAACTTTGGATGTATTTCCCCCAGGATCGCCGGGGCATATCTTACTTTCCCAAATTCGTATGTTGATCTGCCGGCCGCTAAAATCAATCCGTGAAAGGAAGCAATCAATCCAAATAGACCAATAGTAACCAACAAATGATACAAAAGATGGTTGTTACCTGTAATCTGGGCGAGTGCCAGGGGAAGTGGCGAATCCGACGTAGTGCCATCCGGACGGTAAACGATGGCTTCCCAACCTTTTACTCCAATGGAGCTTAGAAATATGAACACACAAAGTATGACGAGGGTTAGAATGGCAGAACCAAATCCCAACAAAAGGGTGCGCTGCGGACGAAGCACTTCTTCGGCCGTGTTGGCAACACCTTCGATACCCAGAAAAAACCAGATGGCAAAGGGAATGGCGGCCAGGATCCCCTGCCATCCATGAGGGAAGGCATTATGCTGAATGTTTTTTATTTCGAAATGTGGCATGGTGATGCCGGTAAATAATAATAATTCCCCCACAGCCAGCAAGGTAATGACCAGTTCAAACAATGCCGCAGCCTTTACTCCATAGATATTCAGCCCAGTAAATAATATGTAGGATAGAATGGCAACACCGAGTATGGGAACCTGCGGTAAAAACAGATTGAAATAAGCACCAATCGCAAAGGCAATGGCAGGTGGTGCAAAAATGAATTCGATATTCTGGGCCATGCCGGCGATGAATCCCAGATCGTTTCCCATGGAACGCTGTGCATAGTCAAAAGCTCCGCCTGCTTTGGGAATGGCTGCAGCGAGTTCTGCATAACTAAATGTAAAAGTGCAGTACAGGATAATGATAAAAAAAGTAGCAATAGCCAAACCTCCTGTTCCGCCCTTTTCAAGACCCAGGTTCCATCCGAAATACATCCCGGATATTACATAGCCTACACCCAGTCCCCACAAAAGGAAAGGGTTGAGTGATCTTTTGAGTTCTGTTTTTGGAGATGACAATAGCATAATTTAGGAAAGAAATTTGAATGCTTTAGGTAAATTGTCGAATAAATATCAAATCATGCAGGAAAAGGATCCCCGGGTTGATGCCTATATTGGGAAAGCGGCCTCCTTTGCAAAACCCATTCTTGAAAAACTCCGAAAATTAATCTTCGAGGGTTGCCCGGAAGCTAAAGAAACAATCAAATGGGGTTTCCCGAATTACGAAGCTTTTGGAGGCATGTTATGCAGCATGGCAGCATTCAAAGAACATTGTACGATGGGTTTTTGGAAAGCCTCTCTGCTAAAAGACAAGGATGGGATTTTACACCTTGCAGACAAAAATTCGATGGGCCATCTGAACAAAATTGTTTCAATGAAAGATCTTCCTCCGGACAAAATTCTTTTGAATTATATTAAGAAGGCCGCCCTGTTGAATAAGAATAATGTAAAAGTCCCAAGACCGAAAACAGCTCCCAAAAAAGAACTACCTATACCAAAGCAACTTGCTGCTGCGCTTAAGAAAAGTAAAAAAGCACACGCCACATTTGAAGCTTTTCCGCCTTCACAGCGACGTGAATACATTGAATGGATTATGGAGGCCAAAACGGAAGACACATTAAATAAAAGGCTTGCAACGACGATTGAGTGGCTGGAAGAAGGAAAGACAAGGAATTGGAAATACAAGAAGGCCTGATGCAGGAGGCAGGAGGCATGAAGCAAAGCATCCAGCCTCCTGCATCCAGCCTCCTGCTTAAAATGCGTTTTAAATAATAAATATTGCAAGAACAACGATTTCAAATAGATCCCGATATCTCCCACGCAAAAACTCTTGATACAGATTTTTATACGGACCCGTCTGTCTATGCGGAAGGCAGGGAAAAAATCTTTTCAAAAAGCTGGCAATTTATAAGTGATAAAAACCTTGTATCCAAACCGGGAAGTTGTTATCCTTTCACTCTATTGGAAAACTATCTGGACGAACCGTTAATGCTGGTAAAAGACGCAGGTGGACAGGTTCGTTGCCTGTCTAACGTATGTACGCATCGTGGAACTGTACTGATTGGACAGGCTTGCCAGGCAGCGAATCTTCGATGTCGATATCACGGCAGGCAGTTCCGGCTCGATGGGAGTTTTCTTTCCATGCCGGAATTCAGGGAAGTGAAAAATTTTCCAACGAAGGAAGATGATCTGAAGCAACTTCCCCTGTATATGTGGGGTCCAATGCTGTTTACCACCCTGAATTCAAATGCCGACCCGAAAAAATACTTTCAGGCAATGCAGGACCGGTTGTCCTGGCTTCCCATCGATGAATTCGTTTCTAAACCGGAATTATCTGCTGAGTATATTGTAAAAGCCAATTGGGCATTGTATTGTGAAAACTATCTTGAAGGTTTTCATATTCCGTTTGTCCACGCCGGACTCAATGCAGTGATCGATTTCGGAAATTATACAACGGAGATATTTGATTTTTCAAATCTCCAGCTTGGCCTGGCTAAAACGGATGAGGAGATATTTGACCTTCCCTCTTCATCAACGGATTATGGCAAGAAAGTCGCGGCTTATTATTTCTATGTGTTCCCCAATATGATGTTTAATTTCTATCCCTGGGGACTGAGTATAAATATTGTCCAGCCCATTTCTATTGACCAGAGCAAAGTTTCTTTTCTTACTTATGTATGGAAGGAAGAATTATTCAATAAGGGCGCCGGTTCCGGTTTGGATACAGTGGAAATGGAGGATGAAGAAGTAGTGGAAGCTGTGCAGAAAGGTGTACGTTCCAGGTTTTATCATCATGGAAGATATTCAGTTACCCGGGAACAGGGTATACACCATTTTCACAGTCTTATTGCAAAAGCCTTTTCGACAGATTAATTCCATACATCTGGCCGTCAGCGACAGGCAATGATCGCAGGGACTCTGGCGAAGGGATAGAGGAAGAAGATAAAATGCAGTACCTTTTAATTTTAAATTTTGATCATGAAGATTATTTTAGCATTCATTATTCCTCTTTTACTGATTTCATCCAGTAGTTTTTCACAGCAAACTGCGGATCCCTCTAAAGATTATTTTACAATTGAGAACTATTATAAAGTGAAATGGGGACATGCTGATGAATTCATCAGTCTTTGGAAAACAAATCATTATCCATTGCTGAAAAAAGCCATGGAAAAAGGAGACATCATCAGTGTCAGGGCGTCAAAACCCCGGTATCACAGTGGCGAAGATACGCGCTGGGATTTCAGGGTGACGATTGTTTTCAGGACGGTTGCATTGGCTTTTGATGAAAATTTAACGGAGCCTTACAAAAAACAACTATATCCGGATCAGGAATCTTATAAAAACGCTGAGCAGCATCGTTTTGAAATTCTCCTGGCTCACTGGGACGTTGAAACGAGTGATGTTCCACTCTAGACTTTCATTTTATCTATCAGCCTGGTTTACCAAAAAGGGATTCTGCTTCCTGCTTCTAGGAGCCTGATTTAAGCGCCCTTGACCCACATTGCCCAGGAACTTTGACGATGACGAGTGTAATCCGATGGCTTTAAGCAGTATAAAAATTGTTTCCTACTAACTTGGTAGACTAGTAATATTGTTATATTTTTATGGCTGATTGTATAAAAGCAATCCGTCATGTAAACCTTACAATGAAATATATGCAACACGGCAAAGATTTAAATTGGTTAAGTGCGCCCGCTTTTTTTCTTATCATCGGGATGTTGGTAGTCAATTCTAAAAAACAAAACATCCATTTACGTCAGCCGGAAAAAGCAAAAACGGTCATTTCAGCAACTATGGCGCAAAAACCAATTTGAATTCCTTTTAAATGTTACATTCGATTTATAACCTCCTGTCTGAATGAGCCATCATCCATTAGTCATTGAACGGATATTTGATGTGCCTGTTACGAAAGTATGGGATGCCATAACAGACAATGAACACCTTAAAAAATGGTATTTTCAGATACCCGATTTTAAACCGATTATCGGATTCGGGTTTTCATTTTCGGGTGGAGCAAAGGGTGAATATAAACACTTGTGTACGGTTACGGAAGTAATATCCGGGAGAAAACTAACGTATAGCTGGCGATATGATGGTTACCCCGGTAATTCCATTGTGTCCTTTGAATTATTTGAAGAAGGAAAGAAAACAAAATTGAAATTGACACACAGCGGACTGGAGAGTTTTAAAAATGCAGGCCCGGACTTCGCACCGGAGAAGTTTGCTGAAGGATGGGCCTATATACTGGGCACATCTCTGAAAGGATTTCTTGAATCTCAATCTGAAAGGGTATAATAATAAGACTGGAGCCTCGTGCCTCAGACTTGTTTATTTTTTCAATTGAAGAATAGAATAACCGGAGGGCTCCGCCAGAATTTGATTACTAAGAATACCAAGTGCGTCTATTTTTAATTCAATTTTGTCTCCGGCCATAAGCCATTGTTCTTTATAATCAGGATCGTTTAATTTCCCGGTTCCGTTCAATTCCAGAAAACAGCCAGTGCCTACAGTTCCCGACCCGATAATATCTCCCGGGAATAACTCGACTCCATATGAGACCCTTTCGATTAATTCTGCAAAGGTCCATTCCATATCTGAAAGATTGCCTTCGCTTACTAGGATGTCATTGACCGTTGCAGACATTTTCAAATTCCAGGATTTTCCAATGTGATTTTTTTTGCAATTCACTTCATAAGCCTTTAATTCATCCAGCGTAACCAACCATGGACCTGTTGTAGTAACAAAATCTTTTCCCTTGGCTGGCCCCAGATTCAATAACATTTCATCCATTTGAAGGGTGCGTGCACTAAAATCATTCATGATCATGAGTCCCGCTATAAATGAATCGGCATCCTTTGCGCATATATTTTTGCCTTTTCTGGAAATAACGATGGCTGCTTCCAGCTCAAAATCCAATTTTTTAAAATGATCAGGCATGCAATGAACCGGCCCCGGACCCTGTACGGAATGATGATTTCCAAAGTAGAAAACAGGAAAAGAATCAAAAAGACTGATCATCTCCAGTCCCCGGTTTCTTCTGGCCGTCTCCACATGCTGCCTGAATGCATAACCATCTCTGAGTGAAGAAGGATGAGGTACCGGTGCTATCAGGTGAACTTCTTTTAAAGCGATCCCCCGGCTTTTGATCTTTGCTGATTGATCTATATCCTTTACAAATTTTAATAACAGAGGTAAATATTCATCCCAACCGGCCAGCATCCCGTTGATCGAATCGGGTAAACCGTCATGAAGCATATATAGAACATACACTTTGTCCCCGGAAATCAGTCCGGCACATTCACTTCCATTTTTTAAAAAACTTACGAGTTTCAATAGACAGGCTCTTTATCTGATAAAAAAATCGTGCGATTTATAAATTACCCCTTTTTTCCTGTTCCCGTTCGATCGCTTCAAATAAAGCCTTAAAATTTCCTTTACCGAAACTTTTTGCACCTTTCCTTTGAATGATTTCAAAGAAAACAGTCGGTCTGTCTTCTACCGGTTTACTAAAAATCTGAAGCAGATAGCCATCGGGATCTCTGTCTACGAGGATTCCTAAAGTTTTCAGCGGCTGCAGGTCTTCGTCGATTTTTCCCACGCGTTCTTCCAGATCATCGTAGTATGTGTATGGAACTTTCAAAAATTCCACACCACGACGCATGAGCTCTGAAACTGTCTCCGCAATATGGTCGGTGGCCATCGCAATATGTTGAACTCCTTCTCCATTGAAAAATTCCAGGAATTCTTCCACCTGCGATTTCTTTTTCCCTTCCGCGGGTTCGTTGATTGGGAATTTAACCATGCCATTTCCGTTGCTCATCACTTTACTCATCAACGCGGAATATTCGGTTGAAATGTCCGTATCATCAAAGGTTAAAATGTTTTTGAATCCCATCACATTTTCATAAAATGCCACCCAGTGGTTCATCTGATTCCATCCTACATTTCCCACGCAATGATCCACATATAATAATCCGGTAGAAGTCGGCTGATATACAGACTCCCAGATCACATAACCCGGCATAAAAACCCCTTTGTACTTACTTCTGGCGATAAAAAGGTGAACCGTATCGCCATAAAGTTTTATTCCGCTCATTCCGATTTCTCCCTCTGAATCTTTTAATAATTGTGGCTCCAGAAAAGAAACGGCGCCACGTTTTGTAGTCTCTTTCCATGCGGAAGCTGCATCGTCCACAAGAAGCGCAATCGATTTGACAGCATCTCCATGTTTTAATACCTGTTGGGAAATCTCATGATCCGGTCTTAAAGCAGAAGTAAAAACAAATGTCAGTTTGTTTTGACGGACAACATAACTTACCCGGTCTTTAATGCCTGTTTCAGGACCTGCGTAGGCAATGCCCTGGAATCCAAACGCTGTCTTATAATAATGAGCAGCCTGTTTGGCATTTCCGACATAGAATTCGATATAATCAGTGCCAAGTAAAGGCAGAAAATCATTTTCCATAAATAATAATTAATAATAAGATATAAGGCGGCAGGAGCTGTTACAACGTTTAATTTACAGCATCTGTGGCCAGCGACAGGATTAAGAAGATATACCTCCCTCGCTGGTCCGTAAATAATTTACATGCATAATCCGGACGCATCGTACTATAAAATTAATTAAAATAAAATGGAATATATATAAATCAAACGGAACTTTATGTAACGATTGTAAATAGTTGAATTATGGCACATTTCATCAGCCGTGGACTTGTTCCCCCGAAACGGCATACCCAGTTCCGGAGTCCTTCCGGGAAATTATATTCAGAGGAACTTTTTTCAACCGAGGGATTTTCCAGTGATTATAGTTTATTGTATCATATTCATCCGCCTACCCAGATTCTAAACACAGATTTGCCGGTGGCTGAAAATATTCGCATTGCAGAGGAAAAAATGCTGAAGCACAGAAGCCTCGAAGGTTTTAAGATCCAGGGACAGGAGGATTATTTGAACAGCCGGAAGCCTATTCTTGTAAATAATGATGTGCATATTTCACTGGCAGCACCGAAAAAATCGCTGACGGATTATTTTTTTAAGAACGCAGATGCGGACGAATTAATTTTTATACATGAGGGCAGCGGAAAATTATTAACTCTTTACGGGGAACTCAGTTTTTCATACGGAGACTATATACATATTCCAAGGGGAACGATTTACCAGATTCAATTTGATTCGGAGGCAAACAGAATATTTATGGTTGAATCATTCAGTCCTATCCGTTACCCGAAGAAATATGTCAGCAGGTATGGACAACTGCTTGAAAATTCGCCTTACTGTGAGCGTGATATCCGTACACCTGTTTTTTTAGATGCGAAAGACGAACAGGGGGATTTTCTCGTTCGGATAAAAAAACAGGGTATGCTCTATGGGATTCATTACGCACATCATCCTTTTGATGTAGTTGGCTGGGACGGTTGCTGTTATCCCTATATTTTTTCTATTCATAATTTTGAACCAATTACCGGCCGGATACACCAACCGCCTCCGGTACATATTACTTTTGAGGGAAATAATTTCGTAGTCTGCAGTTTCGTTCCCCGATTATTCGATTATCATCCCTTATCCATACCAGTTCCATATAACCATAGCAATATTGACAGTGACGAATTATTATATTACGTGGATGGCGATTTTATGAGCCGCAAGAATGTGACGCGTGGTATGCTTACGCTGCATCCTGCCGGAATCCCGCATGGGCCGCATCCCGGTACAGTAGAAAAAAGCCTGGGTGCCAAAGAGACAAAAGAACTAGCTGTGATGGTGGATACCTTTCACCCGCTAAAATTGACCGAGACCGCATTGGCGATAGAGAATGCGGGATACACTACCAGTTGGCAACACTAGCAGTATGAGAGTATGAGAGTATGGGAGTATGAGAGTAAATCTGCCAACTCAAAAAAGAAACATGGAATTCAAAAATAAAACGGCCATTGTTACAGGTGCAGGTCAGGGTATCGGTTTTGAAATCTGCAGGAGCCTTGCAAGGGCGGGTGCAAATGTGGTCCTCAATGATATAGATCCGGAATTATCGAAGCATGCAGTTGATGTCATCAATCAGGAATGCCCTGGAGCATGTAACGGAATTGCCGGTGATTCCAGCGATTTGGGCATCATCAAACAAATGGTTGACAGCGCGGTAGTAAAATACGGGAGACTGGATATTGCAATTGCAAATGCAGGCATTACTTTATTCGGGGATTTCCTGACGTATACCCCGGAAGCTTTCAGTAAAGTGATGCAGGTTAACCTGGGCGGCTCTTTTTTTCTGGCTCAGGCTTCAGCACGGCAAATGAAAGACCAGTCCGGCGGAGGTTCAATATTATTTATTTCATCTGTAACCGGACATCAGGCGCACAAAAATCTGGCGGCCTACGGTATGAGTAAAGCTGCTTTGGAAATGCTTGCAAAAAATCTCGTCATTGAATTGTCAGAATATAAGATCAATGTGAATGCAATTGCGCCGGGTGCAACGGTCACAGAAAGAACGATGCAGGATCCGGCATATAAAGAAATATGGTCCCGGATTACGCCTATGGGAAGACCGGCCGGGGTTCAGGATATCGCCGATACCGTATTATTCATGGCATCTGACCAGGCGCGGCATATCACCGGACAGACAATTATCGTAGATGGAGGCTGGAGTGCGGTTAGCCCATATCCCTATTGAGCATAAAGCTTAATGAGCAATGCCCGACGCTGAAAAAAGTTTCTTAGCTGGCTGAGCTATAACCTGGAACCCTCTCAACGGGTCAACGCTTAATCATTTTATCCTGGATAATCTGGTTAATGACTTTTTCACGCAGATTCTGACTGATAGCAATCTTTTCATTTCCCACATGTAAAATATTCCCCTCAATGCTTTTGATTTTACTAATATTTACAATGAAGGATTTGTGGACTTTAATAAAGGATTCGAACGGAAGTTGTTCTTCTAATCCCTTCATGGTTATATAGACCATCATTTTCCCTGAGGTCGTATACAGCATTACATAATTCATCATGGCTTCTGCATATAACAGATCATCATAAAAGACCTTCTCGATCTGATTTTCACATTTGATGAAAAAATGATCAGGGGATTTTTGGGTATTGGAATGTGTTGTGTTTTTCAGATCAGATAATTCTTTGACTTTATTGCAGGCTTTTAAAAAGCGGTCAAACGAAACGGGTTTCACCAGGTAATCCAAAACGTCGAGACCATATGCTTCAACGGCATATACAGGGTAAGCGGTTGTAATGATGATACGGGCATTTGTTTTAAAGGATTTCAGGAAATCAATTCCGTTTATTTTGGGCATATTTATGTCTAAAAAGACGATGTCGATATCCTGCCCGTCCAAAAGAGGCATAGCTTTGAGTGGATTTTCCGCATAACCCGTCAGCTCCAGATATTCAATTTCTCCTACAAACTCCTGCAACACTTTTCTTGCGATGGGTTCATCTTCTATAATAATACATTTTAGTTTCATGAAAGGTCAATAGTTAGAAATGATTTATAAACATTTGTTTCATCAAAAATCCGATAGTCGTACTTACCCTTATACAGGAGTTCCAGCCGTCTTTTTAAGTTGGCGACTCCGATACCCTTCGATTTATTTTCCGGATCTGCGACCTGAAATTCTTTTGTATTGAAAATCGAACAATCCAATAACTTCCCGGCTGTGGAAATATGAATGCATATTTTATTTTCTTTGTCAGAAGAATTTCCAACAAATTTGAAGGCATTTTCCACCAGTACGACCAGTAGCAATGGAGCAATTTGGAGAGCTGGTTCAATATATCCAATCTCAAGCTTTACAAGCAGTGTTTCATCTTTTCGCAATCTGTGGAATGAAATAAAATTTTTCAGATATCCGATCTCTTTTTCGAGACTTACTTTTTCTTCCCCACAATCATACAACTGGTACCTGAGCAATTCTGAAAATTGCAATAAGGTGTTTCTGGCAACCTGGTTATTTTTTTCAATATGTCCGTAAATCGTATTCAGTGAATTAAAAAGCGAATGTGGGTTGATTTGGGCTTTGAGGTAATCCAGTTCGTTTTTCACTCTCTCTTTTTCCAGTATCTCCAATTGTGACTGAGCCTGCAGCCTTTCGATCATCATTTTACTGACGGTTATCAGTAATACCCAGAGCGAGATATTAATCAGAGAATGAAGAAACAAATCAGGAAAATCAATTTTCCCCGGTATATGAAAATAGAATGTGCTCATGTTGAGCGCTATGACAGACCTTCCCCAGGCAGAAAGGATAATGGTTCCCAGCAGACCTGTTATAAAAAGGATATATTTTTTTTTGAACAGGAACGCCGGGACGATAAAATAATTGATAATATAATAATCGGCCGTAATAAAAATCAGATAGCAGAATTCAATAGTCATCGTTTTCGTCAGACTGATCGAGTATGACCGGAAAACGACCACCCAGAAACTGTATACGGCTATCCAGAAAAGAACATGAAAAAAATAGGGTCTGACTTTCAAGATTCTTTGTTTACACAAAAGTAGTTACATCACTCAGTTTATATCAATTATTACATATGCGAAAGGGAATTCTTGATAATCCATTGTTTAATCAAGTGTAATCCATGGATGATGTAATTTGTTTTGAAGGTTGTCGCAAAGAATTGAAGTTTGGTGAATCTTTTAATAAATAAATAAAATGAAAAAACTTATTGAATGGTTCGCCAATCCTCCAGTTGCCGGTCCATCGGCTATTTTAACTATTCGGCTGATGGCAGGAGCCGTTTTTTTCTGGGAGGGTATCCTGAAATTTGTATACGTAAATCAGGGAGTGGGAAGATTCACAAAATTAGGATTTCCCTTTCCGGATATTGTGGCCCACGGAATAGCCACGGGCGAAATAATTGGAGGCCTGTTACTTATTTTTGGATTATTCACACGTTTCGTGTCGTTCTATTTTATGATCCAGATGATCGTAGCCATTCTGAGTACAAAAATTGATCTATTTTTTGGAACCAGTCCTTTGCCTATGCCACCCGCTCCGCCCAAAATGGGCATTTGGGCTGTGCTACATGAAATACGATCTGATTTTGCCCAGATCCTGGCCTGTTTATTTCTTTTGCTCGAAGGGGCGGGCAGGAGGTCGCTGGATTTTGTGATCTCAACGAAATATAATGTTTACCCTGCTGTTGAAGTACCCGATCAGGTCGTGTTCCAAACAGAAAAGGTTAAGTGACTCACTTAACCTTTTATCGTGGAGGATACCGGGATCGAACCGGTCACCTCTAACATGCCATGCTAGCGCTCTACCAGATGAGCTAATCCCCCCTTTGACCTCCGTGCCGCACGTGCGGGATGGCGAAGGAGGTCCTTTTAAAGAGCTGCAAATATATCAATTCTATAAGAATACCGGACGCTCTTCTTAATTATCTTTGATGTCAAGATGGGAATTCTTCGCAAGCTGGCTGAATACCTTTACATCAGAAAAAGGGATCCGAATGAACCAACAAGCAGTTGGATCCGCTATATGAACAGTATCAACCGGATTTCCATTTTTATGTTCCTGATCGGCATCCTGATTATCATTTTCCGGATGATTTTTCACAAAAAATAATGTGAAGTAAGGGGTTGAATCATTCAGCCAGAAGATGCCTGTCCTTTCATGAATTCCAAAATCATCGCGGCCGCTTTTTCAGAAGCATTGCCTCCCTGCGATAACAGATTCCGCAGCTCTGTATAATCATGCTGTATACGATTTCTTATTTCGTTATCATAGATCAGTTTCCTGAGTTCAGCGGTGATATTTTGTACATTCATTTCTTCCTGGATCAATTCCGTCACAACTGGTTTATCCATAATGAGATTTACCAGTGAAATAAATTTCACTTTGATCAGGCGTTTGGCAATCTGATAAGAGATCTTGCTTCCTTTATAACAAATCACTTCAGGAACACCAAATAATGCGGTTTCCAGCGTGGCAGTGCCTGATGTAACACAGGCAGCCCGGGCATGCATCAGAAGTGAATAAGTCTGGTTCCTGATTCTGCCTGCCTTCGGATAATTTTTTAAAACTTCATCATAAAAAGCCGAATCCTGTCCCGGAGCTTCTGCGACTACGAATTGGAAATCAGGAAACTGACGGCTGGCTTCCAGCATCACAGGTAGTTTCATCAGGATTTCCTGTTTGCGACTTCCGGGTAACAGGGCAATCAACGGCAATGGCGAATGGCCCTTTTTTCCACCCGCCATAATGATTTCAGGTTGTAAGCCGGATTCTTTGGATTTTTTATATTGTTCAATCACTTCTACCAGGGGATGACCCACATACTCAACTTCATAATCCCATTTGTGAAAGAAATCTTTTTCGAAGGGAAGGATTACCAGCATTTTATCAATATTCTCACGAATATTTTTTACCCGGCTTTCCTTCCACGCCCATACCTGGGGAGATATATAATAGATGGTTTTAAATCGCATTTTCCTGGCCCAGGCCGCAATACGCAGATTAAATCCCGGATAATCAATAAAAATGATTGCGTCAGGCTTAAACCCAAGGATATCTGATTTGCAAAACCGAATGTTTTTCAGGATGGTTGGCAGATTGCGTATCACTTCGGTAAATCCCATGAATGCCAGATCGCGGTAATCCTTCACAATTTCAGCGCCTGCATCCTGCATTAGTTTACCTCCCCAACCACGTATCTGAACTGCCGGATCTCTCTTTTTTATTTCACGTATCAGCTTACTGCCATGCAGGTCTCCTGATGCTTCGCCCGCGATGATATAATATTTCATGAGAATCAAAGATAAAGAACGTTGGCGTTAAGAGGCTGACAGTTGACGGTTGACGGTTAACAGAAGTTGCGATGGGCGTTATGCCTTGCTTAATGGATCAGCTTATAAACAAGCACGAAAATGCCGTAAAGGAGAGTCGCTACAAAAATGCCCCTGGCTGTTTTATCCCGATGGGTATTTATATAAATAGTAAAAAGTATCGCATTGGCCAGAAGTGAGATGCTACTGATCGCTGTCAGTAATTGTTTATTGGTGCGCAGAACATAGAAATATTCGCTCAGTTGAATGGTACGGCTGAAGACCCAAAAATAATATAATAGCATGGCAAGCAACGGGCCAAGAACGCCGAGAAGAATGCCGAATTTCAGATTGTCTTTCTTGAGTATCAAAACTTCCAGGATTTTTCAAGTTTGGTTTTTAGCAGATAATTCGTCAGGTCGAATTGCACCGGTACCACACTCACGAAATTATGTTCCAGGGCCCAGACATCTGAATCTCTCCCCTTGTCAAAATTTACGAATTCGCCTGTGAGCCAAAAGTATTTTTTCCCGTTCGGATCACTTCTCTCAATAAAATCCTCTTCATATTTGGCATAAGCCTGTTTGCAAATTTTTACTCCTTTGATTAGTTCCAACGGCACAGCCGGAATATTGACATTCAACACCGTGTGTTTGTCCAGCTTGGTTCGAAGCATTTGTTCGACAATCAGTCGGGCATATTTCCGGGCACCCTCAAAATCGGCTTCCACACTATGATCCAGCAGTGAAAATCCGGCCGAAGGAATACTTTCGATGGCAGCTTCGACAGCTGCGGACATGGTTCCGGAATAAATTACATTGATGGAATGATTGGCGCCATGGTTAATTCCGCTCAGGCAAATATCGGGTTTACGGTGAAGTACTTTATCAACGGCCAGCTTCACACAATCCACCGGTGTACCTGAGCACTGCCAGGCTTCTATACCTTCAAAAATGTTTACCGGCTGGAGTCTCAGGGGCTGGCCTATGGTGATGGCATGACCCATTCCGGATTGCGGTTTGTCAGGAGCGACCACTACACATTTCCCCAAATCTTTTATAGCTTCAACGAGGTTGAGGATACCGGGAGCCATGATACCGTCATCATTGGTGATCAGGATGACAGGCAAATCGCTTTTCTTTGATTTAGACATAGTTATAAAGGGGTTGCAAAGGTACTATTTTTTTATCGCAGGTCCGGGAAATCAGGCATCTGGATTCGTTTTTTTCAAAAACCTGACCGCTTTTTGGGCCTGTTCCGCTAACTTTGCAGCCGGCTTAAAATACCCATATGGCAGGACAATTAAAAGAAGTTCGTAACAGAATCAAATCAATCCAGAGCACTCAGCAAATTACAAAGGCGATGAAAATGATCAGCGCCACGAAATTGCGCAAAGCTCAGGAAGCGATTCAGCAAATGCGGCCCTATTCCAAAAAACTTCAACAGATACTTGGCAATATTGTCAGCAACGCCGATGGTGATCAGAGCACTTCCTTATCCACTCCAAGACCCATAGAAAAGGCGTTGTTGATTCTGATCACCAGTGATCGGGCATCTTGTGGCGCCTATAATTCTACCCTTATTAAACTGGCAAAGGCCACTATGCGGGAAAAATATCCCGAACAAACGGCCAGGGGCAATACAATGATATGGAGTATTGGTAAAAAAGGTTATGAACATTTCCTGAAGAACAACTTTAAAGTAAACGGAGAATTCCGGGATATATTTCAACATCTTCATTTTGAGTCAGTGCAACTTTGCGCCCAGGCTGCTGTGAAAGCCTTTGAAAGTCACGAATTTGATGCCGTTGATATTATTTATAGTGAGTTCAAAAACGCTGCTTCCCAGATTTTCAAAGTAGAGCCATTTCTACCCATTCCGAAATCTGCCAAACCAAAGGGGGCAACTTCCAATGATTTCATCTTTGAACCTTCCAAAGAGGTTTTGCTGAGAGAACTGATGCCGAAAATTCTCAATACGCAGTTATTCAAAGCAGTTTTGGATGCCAACGCTTCTGAGCATGGTGCGCGCATGACAGCGATGGATAAAGCAACGGAAAATGCGAATGAAATTCTGAAAAGCCTCCGTATTTCTTATAATCGCGCCCGTCAGGCAGCCATCACAACAGAGCTGACTGAAATCGTTTCGGGGGCTGCTGCGTTGCAGGGCTAGAACAAGTATGGAAGTATGGAAGACTGGAAGACTGGAAGTGGAATATTTTAGAATGTTAGTGAATTGTGAGAATCTGCTTTGCCCGAAATTCAGAATCTGACTTCTATTTAACTATTTTGCACCTGTAACAACTGAAAAATTTGCACTTCCAGTCTTCCAGTCTTCCATACTTCCAAACTTGTTTCCATGGATATTGCTGACTTAATCCCCCATATCGAAGCTTTAATTTTTGCAAGTGATAAGCCGTTGACTTCAATGGAAATGACCGAATTGCTCAACAACGCATTTGGATTCATGGAGGACAAACTGACATTGGATCAGGTCACAACAGGTATTGAGGGGATCGTTGAAAAATATAAGGCTGAATTTTATCCCTTCGAAGTGAGGGAAAGTGGTGGAGGATGGCAGTTCCTGTCCAAAAAGGAATTCCACAAAACCATTGCTCAGCTGAATGGTGAAAAATTCCTGAAACGTTTATCTACGGCAGCATTGGAAACACTTGCCATCGTGGCCTATAAGCAGCCTATCACAAAGGGCGAGATTGAATCCATTCGTGGAGTGAACAGCGATTATTCCATACAGAAATTGCTAGAAAAAGAGTTAATCGTAATTATCGGCCGTAATGAAGAGATGCCCGGCAAACCACTGATTTACTCGACTTCCAAATCCTTTATGGATTATTTTGGAATCAATCAGACGGCTGATCTGCCGCGTCTGAGAGAGGTATTGGGAGAAAGTATGGAAGAACCGTCCCTGATAAATTTTACACCCGCAATTCCTGAGATTACCCAGGCACTTGTTGTAAGTGAAGAAGGAGAACTGCTGGAAAATACACCGGGTTCTCCGGATGCGGAGGAAGAAGCCTGAGGCCGGAGGCCAGAGGCTCGAAGTATAAACTTCACTCCCGCTCTCCCATACTCTCATACTCCCACACTTTCCTATATTCGCAAATATGTCAATTCCTCTTACACACAGCGAGCTTATTAAAATAGCGGAAGAATATGGTACCCCGCTGTATGTTTACCATGCAGAGAAAATCAGGGATCAATTTGGTAAACTTCAAAATGCATTTGAAAATTCCAATACAGTTTTTTTCTATGCGTGTAAGGCCCTGACGAATGTGAACGTGCTCAGATATATCAGGAATCTGGGAGCCAATGTGGATTGCAGTTCTATCAACGAAGTAAAACTTGCTATTCATGCCGGATTTCCGGCATCACGGATTTTATATACATCCAATGGTATTGATTTTGATGAAATCAGGGAAGCGAAGGAACTGGGTGTGTATATAAATATTGATAGTCTCTCAAACCTGGAGAAATTCGGTGAAGCTTTCGGTCATTCATACCCGGTAGGCATTCGACTGCGTCCAAATATACTGGCTGGTGGTAATCTGAAAATTTCAACCGGCCACGACAAAAGTAAATTCGGTATTCCGGTGGATCAGATTCATCAAATACTGAGAGTTGTAGAAAAATACAATCTCCGCATCAGCGACCTGCATATTCATACCGGCAGTGAAATAAAAGATGTGGATGTTTTTCTGAAAGGCATTGAAGTGCTATTCGATATTTCGAATCATTTCGAACATCTTGAATTCATTGACCTGGGTGGCGGATTTAAAGTGGCCAGTAAAGAAGGTGAACAGGAAACGGATATACTTGAACTGGCAGAAAAAGTGAAAAGGGCATTTGCGAATCACCCGTATAAAAACGGAAGAAAGCTTCAGGTCTGGTTTGAACCCGGGAAGTTCCTGGTAAGTGCTGCCGGTCATTTTATAACAAAGGTGAATGTGTTGAAGGAAACCAGCGCCGCTGATTTTGTCAGTGTGAACAGCGGGTTCAATCACCTGATACGTCCTATGTTCTATGATGCCTATCACCACATCGAAAATATCAGTAATCCCGGGGCACCGGTGAAAAACTATTCTGTTGTCGGTAATATTTGCGAAACCGATACGTTCGCCTGGGACCGTCCTTTAAACCTGGTTCGCGAGGGAGATTATTTAGTATTCCGGAATGCCGGCGCTTACGGTTTTGAAATGTCATCAAATTTCAATTCACGATTTAAACCGGCGGAAGTACTGGTACTGGAAGGGAAAGCACATCTGATCCGTCGGAGGGATCAGTTCGACGACCTCCTGCGTAATCAGATAGAGGTGATTTAAATTTTTTCATCTTCTCTGCTTTCATTATTTTCAGAGACGCACATTCCCGTGAAATCCTTTTTCATTTCCTCACCAATAAACAAATGGTATGCCGATACGCATGACAGATGATCAGCCGGATGCTGATGACAGTGGTGGAGGTTTTGAAGGTGGCGATTCGGGTGGCGGGGGCGGCTCCGGAGGAGGCGGCCTGTTCGGTTTGCTTCCACTCATATTCAGCCTGATTCGCGGCCCTAAAAGCTTACTCCTGATTATTGCGCTTGGTATCGGTGCTTATTTCTTTTTAGGACGTGGAGGCGGATGCCATGTCGGCAGCATCTCCCAGGAAGTTCAGCAATTGGCAACGGGAGGTATTCTGGATCCTCGTCAGTTTGATAAATCCAAAGTATATGAATCCCTTTCTGATGATGACAACAAGAATCCGTTACCGGAATCTGCTAATCTTTTAAAGTATGCACCGGCTGTAGGCGACCAGGGAAAACAGGGAAGTTGTGTTGCCTGGAGCAGTGCTTATGGGGCACGAACCATCCTCGAGTCGGTCAGAACGGGCGAAAATCCGAATAATTTAAAGTTCAGTCCCGCTTTTTTATATAACCAGATTGGTGTAGATGGCTGTGAAGGATCTTATATAAACCGCGCCATGGAATTCATGAGCCAGAAAGGATCTGTTCCTTATGAATCATTTCCTTATAACGATCAGGATTGCTCAAGGCAACCCGATCAGCAATTACTGGATCAGGCAAGACAGTTTCGCATGCGTGGATCTAACCGGCTTACGGTTGGCGATCACACAGACAAGATTGATTTACGGGCAATAAAAGAAAACCTGTCACAGGGAGCGCCTGTGGTCATAGGAATGATGGTTGGTGGTTCTTACATGCAGCCTATGATGGGGCAGGACGTATGGAATCCTACACAGGACGATGCCAGTATGATGGGTTTTGGTGGACACGCACAGTGCGTTGTCGGATATGACGACGCGAAATATGGCGGGGCATTCCTGATTATGAACAGCTGGGGCCCGCAATGGGGCAACAACGGGTTCGCATGGGTCAGATATAAACATTTTCAATATTTTGTACGCGAAGCATACGGATTGGAATCCATGCCAGCCGTCGGTGCAGCTGCTTCCAAACCCTTTGAATGTGAAGTTGGCCTGGTACAGGTAACATATAACGGTAAGAAAACAGTCGCGGGAGATTATATCACGCTGAAAAAGACAGGAGATAATGTTTTCGAGACGAACGGTCCGGTTAAACCGGGAACCCGTTTTAAAATGGAAATTCGAAATGAGTCGCCATGTTATATATATGTATTCGGAAAGGAAACCGATGGAAGTAGTTATACCTTGTTTCCCTATCCCAGATCCGATGATCCCACAAAAACCAAATATTCACCCTTCTGCGGTATAGCCGGATATCGTCTGTTCCCAAAAGACAAAAGTATGCAGCCTGATAGTGTCGGTACGAGAGATGAAATGGCGGTTATTGTCAGTAAGGATAGTCTGAACTGGAGCGCACTCAATGAAAAAATAAGTCAGAATAAAGCGGGTGATTATGCTACCAGACTGCATTCTGCGTTGGGTTCAGCCACCCGTTTTATTGCGGCTGATCTTTCTCCAAAAGGGAATATCCATTTCACCGCAGATGAAAATAAAAATGGCCTGGTGGTATGTACTATCGGGATAATTAAATAAAAACAGCCACCGGAAGGTGGCTGTCAAATCTGTTAAAAGGGGGTCATCAAATTTTAGTTTTCCGTCAAGAAAAGATACAGATTTTAAATGGTTCTCATAAACTGGATTCGTGTTTTTTTCATCAGGATAATGGATCAGGGTCGTATGAACAATTTTTTTCAGGGATTAGGTTTTAAATACTCAGGATCCAATGTTTTCCGATGGTCGATCAATACATTCGGTTTTCAAAGGATCAGGTTGGTTTTCAAAGGGTCAGTTCGGTTTTCAAAGGATCAGGTCGTTTTCAGGGACTAGTCGTTTTCAAAGGACTGGTTAGTTTTAGCCGTTAGGCCTTTCGCTTTAACAATACAAAGATGCAAACGCTTTCACACTTGCCATAGCTTATTCGATAGTCAGTAAGAATCCTTCGATTTTCGGGATAAAAAGGACGATAAACGATGGTTTTCGTAAACGTAACTAAGGGTAAACCCTTAGTAGATAAGGCATTAAAAGCTCATGCCGGGTACATGTAAATGATTTATGTTGAGATAGAGTTCCTGATAAATGAGCCTGGAATGTGAGGACAGAAGTTCAAAATATATTTGATTTGAATCGCATTTCCATTGAAAAATAAATTGAATCAAAACACCCCAATGAATAAGTTCCTGTTTATTATTTTGCTTATTTTCTGTAAAATTTCGAATGCCCAGAACGGTACGAACGCAGGTCCCTATGATCCGCATGATTTTTTCACACAGAGTTTTAATCCTCCTGCAGGTAATGCCTATCGTTCAGCAAATGGAACACCGGGACCTATGTACTGGCAAAACAGCGCCAGTTATCTGATCCATGCAACACTGAGTGAAAATGATACAAGTATAAACGGCGATGTTACCATTACTTACATCAATAATAGTCCGGACCCATTGGACTACGTTTGGCTTCAACTCGACCAAAATCTGTTTAACCTGAAATCAAGAGGAGTAGCTGCCACACCTGCAATAAATGATCTGATGGGTGTAAGAGCTATTGATCAGGGTGGGCTGCACATTTCAAATGTAAAAGTCATTTCCGGTGGTAAAAGTTATATGGTTCAACCTGTAATATCCGACACCAGGATGCAGATCAGACTGGATCATCCGTTGCTGCCAAAAGGAGATAAAATTTCCATTCAGATTAACTATGATTTCCGAATCCCCGCCGATGGGTCTGATCGAATGGGAAGGTTATACACCAAACAAGGGGTAGTATATACGATCGGACAATGGTATCCGCGTATGTGCGTATATGACGACGTGGAAGGATGGAACACGCTGCCCTATATGGGACTGGGAGAATTCTATTGCGACTATGGCAATTACGATTATTACATTACAGCACCTTCGGAAATGATTGTATATGGTTCGGGGGATTTACAGAATCCGACGGAGGTATTAACGGGTGAACAAATCAAAAGACTGTCCGTGGCTGCTGGCAGCGATCAGAAGGTGACTATCGTGAGCGCCGGCGAAATAGGAAAACCAGCTACCCGTCCCGCAGCCCATCCTATGCTGACATGGCATTTTACTATGAAAAATACCAGAGATGTAGCCTGGGCAGCATCAAAAGGATTGGTGTGGGACGCTGCAAAAGTGAAACTACCATCGGGAAAACATGCCCTGGCCATGTCGGCTTATCCACCTGAAAGTATTGGGGACACGGCCTGGTCGAGAGCAACCGAATATTTAAAAAACAGTATTGAAATTTATTCAAAAAACTTTTTTGAATATCCGTGGAGCACAGCCGTGAACATTGGTTCAAATATTAGTGGAATGGAATATCCGGGAATGATTTTCAATGATTGGAAATCCACCAGAGCTCCCCTGTGGTTTGTGATCGCACATGAGATAGGACATAACTGGTATCCTATGATTGTAGGATCCAATGAAAGAAAATACATGTGGCAGGACGAGGGATTTAATTCTTATATTAATTACTATGCCAACGATATTTTCAATCACGGAGAATATTCGAAAGATCCGGCCCTGTTTAATAAAAATCATTTTGCCTGGCTTGACCAATCCACGCTTCCTGATCTGAAGGATCCACTGATGACTGTTTCCGAAGCGATGGACTATGCCCAACATTATCAGTATTACAGCAAAACAGCTTATGGATTGAAATTACTTCGCGATATCGTGGTCGGAAAAGACCGCTTTGATTATGCATTTAGAAAGTACACAGAGGCATGGGCTTTTAAACATCCGACACCATATGATTTCTTTCATTGTATTAATGCTGCGGCCGGTGAAGATTTAAACTGGTTCTGGAAAGGATGGTTTTTTACCGTCTGGACCCTGGATCAGGGAATCAGCCAAGTAAAGTATGTAGAGAATGACCCGGCAAAAGGTGCATACATTACCATCGAAAACAAGAACAAATTAATTATGCCTGTTATTCTGAAAATTGTGCAGGCCAATGGTCAGTCAGAGGTTATCCGGCTACCCGTCGAGATATGGCAGCGTGGCGCTGTGTGGACTTTAAAATATTCTTCTACCACCCGGTTAAACGAAGTGTTGCTGGATCCGGATAATGTATTGCCGGATGTGAATAGAGAAAACAACGTTTGGAATGCGGGGAAATGATATGGAACATTACACGTATTAAATCGAACCATCATATTCACTAAAATCTGTCAACATGGATAAGGCACAATCAATCGCACTGCAATTTCAGAACTGGATTATAAATTTCGGTCCGAAACTCGTTTCCGCACTGCTAATATTTATCGTAGGTCTGACGATTATCAACTGGGCTTCCCGGCTTGTGGCAAAGTCAATGAAAAAACGGAATGTAGACGCCTCCCTGCAATCCTTTCTGGCGAGCATGGTTTCAGTGGGGTTAAAAGTTTTATTGCTGATCACGGTTGCAGGTATGATGGGCATTGAAACGACTTCGTTTGTGGCGATCATTGGTGCTTTGGGACTCGCTGTTGGATTGGCATTACAGGGATCATTAGCTAATTTTGCCGGAGGTGTTCTGATACTTGTATTTAAACCTTTCAAAACGGGTGACCTCATTGAATCGAGCGGCCAGACCGGAGTAGTCCAGGAAATTCAGATTTTCAATACCATCCTGTTGACTCCCGAAAATAAAACGGTCATACTTGCCAATGGCGCCGTAAGCAATAACACCATTGTCAACTATAGCAAACATGGTAATCTGCGTGTTGACTTAACCATGGCAGTGGCTCCGGATACGGACATCCAAAAAGCTAAAGATGTTGCCCTGGACGTATTAATAAAGAATGATAAAGTATTAACCTATCCGGCACCTTCCGTGAATGTGATAAAAGTGGGAGACGGGATGATTACCCTCGCCATACGTCCATTTACCAATCAGGAAAATTATTGGGACACATTCTTCAGTCTTCAGGAGCAGATAAAAAATGCCTTTGATCAAAACGGAATTGCCGGACCGACACCCACCCGGATTATTATCAATAAATCATGAATAAAAAAAGAATGGCACTGCCGACCTTAGCCTCAGCCTTATACAATATTCAATCTCCTAAACACATCTGCCTTATTGGCCTTGCTGACGGGAATTTCATTGCCCTTTATAAATAATAAATTTTCGCGCATATCGTCAATTTTATGCAGGTTGACGATATAGGATCGGTGCACTTTGAGAAAATGTTGCTTGCTGACTTTCTCTTCCAGGTTTTTAATCGTGTTATGTGTAATGTATTTCTTGCCGTCGATGGTGACAAACTTCACGTAATCACCCATGCTTTCTATATAAAGAATGGAATCATTATTAAGCCGGATCAGTTTACCATCCGTCTTGATATACAAATGATCCGATGCACTATTGGTTGAAATCGTTTCTTTGGACGGTTGAATTTTTTGCAGGGCTTCCAAAAAACGCTGATAAGTAAAAGGTTTCATCAGGTAATCGGACACATTATACTGAAATGCATTATAAGCATATTCCTGTTTGCCCGTTGTGAGAATTACTTTGGGAGAAAAAGCGATCTGATCAAGCAATTCGAATCCATTGGCACCTGGCATTTCCACATCGAGAAAAATAAGGTCAACCGTGTTACTGTTCAGGAACGAAAGTGCATCGGTCACATTACTGAAATGACCTCTGACTTCCACCTGGCCGCTTTTTTCACAACAATTTTTCAGGTAGTTGGCGGCTACCTGCAAATCTTCTACAATAATACAACTGAGACTCATGAGCAATTGCTATTAAATATTTCCAATTTTTTCTTTTCTTCCTCAATTAATTGTCTGCTATGGAATATTTTATTTTTTAGCGTTTCGAAGTCGGCCGAAAGATGGTCTGGAGAAGAAACCGTGCCGCATATTTGCTCAAATTGCTGACACTGAATTTGCACAGCGGTAAGGCCTACGAACCCAAAAACGGGCTTGATTTTGTGAACCGCCGAGCGTAATGCAGAAAGATTACCAGATGAATAACTGTATTCGATATTGTCTGTCAGGGACTGGTAGTCAATCAGAACTGTTTCGAATACTTCCTGCAGATAAACGAAATCATCACCGTAGAGGCTGTTTAGATAATTTGCATCTATTTCGGCATTGAATACGAATGTATTAGAGGTGTTGAGGTTATTCATGTATCTGGATTCATTTATATTAACGCTTTAAATAATAATTATTATGCTCCCCGCGTTTTAATATTCAAATAAAATCCTCTGATACCCTCCCTGAAATCCCGACTTTCGCCCGTATTGTGGTCTGTATATCAGGACATTATGTATTCAGGTCTGGACCCCAGCAACACTGATTCCCAGCGCAAGAAGATTGTTCGGTTTAACCAGTTTATCTTACTGACCCTTTGCGGAACCCTTTTATCTGTCGTCAGTTACTTTACCTTAAGACTCTATATCAGTGCCCTGATCAATCTGTCTGCCGGGTACATCTTTATATTGGCTTTTCACCTCAATGCGAAAAAAAGATTTGAAATGGCGCGTGTTATCGCCATCGTCAATCTAAACCTTTATCTGATTGTGATGAATTATATGGAAGGCTTGCGCGCAGGTGAATACCTGTTATATTTTCCGTATTTCCTCGTCATGACAATGGTGATTGACGTGAAAAGAAATTTTACAGAGCTAAAATTTGTATATCTGATTACGATTGTCTCTGTGTTAATTTGTTTGAATCTCAGCCCTTTTGAAAACTATTACCAGGTACGTATTGCTGGCATGTTTGTCCGTTTATACAATTCAAATCTGGCCATCTCGCTGACCCTGACAACTTTCTTTTCTTATTTTATTTTCAGAGTGAACAGGGACCATGAAGAGGCGATACTGAAGGAGAAACATTTTGTTGACACGATATATAATACTTCGCTCGATGGAGTATTGATCATGGATTCAGAAAGCAGGAAAATTATCGGATGTAACAACAGAGCGTGTGATTTATTACATATAAAAAATAAGAGAGAAATTGAAGGCACAGCGATTGAAGACTGGTTCACCAGCGAGCACATTAAATTATTTAAATCGGTTGAATTGAATCTGTCCACCAATCTGGCCAGGGACTGGCAGGGAGAACTTGCCATCACGTCTGCTGAAAGAACTTTTTTTGCGTTCGTAAATATTGTTCCATTTCTGGATCTGGGAAGAAAATTTCTGAAGATCAGCATACTGGATATTTCAGAAATCAAGACTGCCCAGTTTGAGTTGATGAAGGCAAAACAGAAGGCCGAAGTTGCTTCACAGGCTAAGTCGCGGTTCCTTTCGAATATGAGTCACGAGTTGCGTACGCCGCTTAACGGAATCATTGGAACTTCCAACTTGTTACTGCAGGAAAATTATCTGCCCGAACAGAAGTCACATCTGGATATACTTAAGTATTCCTCAGAACATATGATGATGCTGATTAATGAAATCCTGGATTTTGGAAAAATTGAAGTGGGCAAATTGCAACTGGGCGAACATCCGGTGGACCTTAAAAAGTTCCTGGATAAGATCAACCTGCAATTCGGAACCCAGGCTCATGCCAAGGGTCTTGGTTTCAAAATGGAATACGACAGTCTGGATATAGAAGTGTTAACGGATGAGACGAGATTGAACCAGGTGTTTAGTAATCTGATTTCAAATGCGTTAAAATTTACGCACTATGGTGAAATAACAGTGGTGGCAAAAAAAATATTTTCTACCAGCCAGAAAGCGACGATACAGTTTATGGTGAAAGATTCCGGGATTGGTATTCCCGCCAATAAGCAACAGGAGATTTTTGAAAGTTTTACGCAGGCTGATGTGAATACAACGCGCAAATATGGTGGTACCGGTTTGGGTCTAGCCATTACAAAAAAACTGGTAAATCTTTTTCATGGAGAACTTCAGCTTGAAAGCGAAGAAGGCCGCGGATCAACTTTTCATTTTACGCTAAAACTGGCTATTAACGAAAACAGAAAGCAGTATATCAATGAAGACAAGGTCAAACACCTGTCGATGTTTCCTGGTGTGAAAGTAATGGTGGCTGAAGACAATGCAATTAACATGTCCATTGCACGGCGTTTTCTGATGAAGTGGGGTATTGAAGTGAGAGAAGCTTATAATGGTAAACAGGCTGTTGACCTGTTTTCACAACATACATTTGATTTAATTCTGATCGATCTTGAAATGCCCGAGATGGATGGCGTTACCGCATTGGGAGAGATTAGAAAGATCAATCCTACGGTGCCGGCGATTGCTTTTACAGCTGCGGTATATGATAACATGCGTGCAGATCTGTTGTCGAAGGGCTTTATGGAATTTGTACCCAAACCCTTCCGTCCGGAGGATTTACATAGTAAAATCTCGATGCTGTTGTCAGCGCACCGTCTAACTCCTAATACGTAAAGATAAATGGTCAAACATCAACCGTCAACCGTCAACCGTCAACCGTTAACCGTCAACCGTCAACCGTCAACCGTCAACCGTCAATCGTCCGGTGAACATATGGAACGGCATAACGGTTTGTTAACAATTAAATTTAAGAATCCGTTAAACCTCTTTTGCAATACCACGTCTCAGTAAAAAAAAATCGTTATTATGAAAGCAAACCTATTCCTCCGCCGGATCGCCATCGCATTTTGCATGCTATCCTGCATAACCATTTATTCCTGCAAAAAGGATTCATCGGCAAGTAGTACTGCAACTACAGACAGTAATGTAAGTACAACATCCGATGATGAACAACAGGTATCTGCAGAGTCAGATATCATCAGTAATGACGCGAATACCGCATTAAACGGGCAATCTGATTTTTCAGGGTCCACGAGCGCCATTTCCTCCGGAAATACGGTGGTAAATGATATAAACGTAACCAACGGTGGCTCGGGTCTCATCAATGTTCACCAGTTGATATGTGATGCTACAATCACCTATGATACCGCTAATGGCCAGCGCATAATCACTATCGTGTATGATGGTACGAATTGCTGGGGAAACAGAACCCGAAACGGCACGATCACCATTACCATGCCTGTCGGACAATACTGGAAAAACGCAGGTGCTGTTGCTACTTTAACAATTACAGATTTGCAAATAACCCGTTTACGCGATGGAAAGTCGATTACTCTGAATGGTTCGAAAACGATCACAAATGTAAGCGGAGGTTTATTAAAAGACCTGGCGACCCTGCAGACAATTACCCATACTATTACGGGTAATCTGGTGATTGATTTTAAAAATGGCGCGCAGAAAACCTGGAATGTCTCAAAACAAAGGGTATTTACCTATGACAGTGGAATCGTTATTACAACCACAGGAACTTACTCTGACGGCACTAATAATAACATTGCTGAATGGGGAACCGACCGCTTTGGAAACCCCTTCTCCAGCGAAATTACACAGCCTAAAGTGATTCGTCAGGACTGCGATTTCAGATTGGTCAGCGGTCAGAATACCGTTCTGGTTGATAAAGGTACAGCCGTTATTACTTATGGTTTGGATTCAAACGGCGACCCAACCGGATGTCCGGGTACAGGAACTTATTATTTCAAGCTGGTTTTTACCGGAGCAAATGGAAAGGTGTATACTATAATCTGGCCGTATTGATCCGTACGATCTATAAAAAGCCCTCCATTTCGAGGGCTTTTTTTATGCCAAAAATTAAAAATCTATCCAATAGCTTGTCATTTGTCCGTCTTTACCTTTGGCCTTTCGGATTTTTTTAGGATCAACTACTTGATGGACAGGAGATTGTGTCGACTGTCAACCGTCAACCGTCAACCCTTTCTTATGACTGGTGCAACCCGGCATCCGAATAGTTCGATGGAATGCATGATTTGTGCATGGGGCATGGTGCCAACACTTACGTGAAGCAGAAAACGGTCAAGACCGAACAATTCTTTTTCAAAAAGGATTTTATCAATTACCTGCTGTGGAGAGCCTACCAGAAGCGCGCCTTGTTTTGACCTCCCTGCCTCGAATTGGGGCCTTGTGGTAGGCGGCCATCCCCGCTCCCTGCCGATATTAGACATCGCATAAGCGTAGGAGGGAAAGAATTCATCTGCCGCCTGTTGGGAATCCTCAGAAATATATCCGTGAGAATGAACAGCCAGGGGAAGGCGACCATAACCTGCTGCCGTAGATGTTTTCCGGTAAAGTTCAACGAGGGGAAGGAAATTGGCCGGGCTACCACCGATAATCGCAAGTGCCATGGGTAAGCCCAGTCTTCCCGATCGGATCACTGATTCTGGTGTACCCCCGACAGCTATCCAGACAGGCAATTTCTTTTGAAATGGCCTTGGATATACACCCAGGTTCTGGATGGGATTTCGGTGTTTCCCTTTCCAGGTTATCTTTTCAGATTCATTCAATTTGAGTAATAACTCCAGTTTTTCAACGAATAATTCGTCATAGTCCTTCAAATCGTAGCCAAACAACGGAAATGACTCTATGAATGAGCCACGACCAGCCATAATTTCTGCACGGCCTTCCGACAGCAGGTCTACAGTTGCGAAATCCTGGAACACCCTGACCGGGTCGTCCGAACTTAATACGGTGACCGCACTGGAAAGTCTGATATGACTTGTTTTTACGGCTGCTGCTGCAAGTACTACCGCCGGTGATGAGACAATGAAATCGGGCCGATGATGTTCACCCAGGGCATACACGTCCAGGCCTATCTGGTCTGCCAGTTCAATTTCTTCCATTAAATCCATCATACGCTGATGCCCGCTGATGGTCTTGCCTGTAATCGGGTCGGGCGTTAACTCTGCGAAACTGCTAATTCCTAATTGCATGGGGCGAATTTACGTACAGTATTTTTACTTATTTTAGTCGTCCGGTTATGATCACGAAAGCGTCGATATTTGCTTTTTTTTCAAAAGGGAAGGTCATTTTTGCCTCCATCGCCGCTGTTATCACATTTACGATCACATTATATAACCAGTTTAAGTCGGTTCCAAAAACAGAAATTTCAGGATTTGTTTCTGCGGACAGGAATACGGTGGTGCCGGTGGATGCCGTTGTAAAAATCATCAGTCCGATTCAGAGCGAAACGCAAACGGATTCGAAGGGACGTTTCAAATTCAAACTGCCCAACCTCCAAAGCGACACCTTTCTGCTGATCATTCAGAATAAAAAGACCAATATCGAGACCAAACAGAACGAATGGGTGGACGCTGCCGACGGCAGAAAAGACATTTTCGTTCTATTCAACTCCGACCAGGATCTCGATAAAGTATATGCGCCATTGGGTAAGAGCATGTCTCCCGCTTATGCCAGAAGACCACCCAGCGTGTTACGCGTCTTCAATCAGTTTCATTTACCGAAAAGAAAGCCTCACTGACAAAAACGTTGTGTAATTTACCTGACTCCTATTTTAGAGAAGCAACCCTGATATTTGATCTGTAATTAACATGAAGAAAATATATCCTGTCCTGATCATTTCCTGTTTTTTATTTGTTGATTGTACTAATCTGTCTACCTGGAATGATGTATTTCATGCTGATGAAGCGCATACCGGAGTTTATCGAAGCGCCGCAGGCAGGAAGTTAGGTTCTGTGCGATGGAAATATAAAACCAGGGGTAAGATTTTTTCATCCCCGGTTATAAAGGATGGTCTGGTGTATATCGGAAGCGAGGATAGTAATATGTATGCGATCAGAACTTATTCAGGCGCACAGAGCTGGAAGTTTCATACGGGCGGAGCGGTCTCTTCATCTGCTGCGATTTTCAATGGCATGGTTTACTTTACCAGTTATGATGGTTATTGTTATGCCCTCGATGCGGTGACGGGAAAGGAATTATGGAAATTTAAAACAGGAGGGGAAAAGAAAGTAGGGGCCAATGGATTATGGACAATGAAGCCGGCAGATATGTATATGGAGGATCTGTGGGATTTTTTTCTATCTTCTCCGATCGTCGGAATAAATGGTCCGGGTATAAATAAGGGACCGACTGTTTATTTCGGGAGCAGTGATGGTAATTTATACGCCCTGGATGCGATCAGCGGATCCTTAAAGTGGAAATTTGGCAGCAAAGGAATCATTCATTCCAGTCCTGCATTATATGATGGAATCGTTTATTTCGGAAGTTGGGATACATATATGTACGCCGTGGATGCGCAAACCGGGAAAGAGATTTGGAAATTTAAAACGAGGGAGCAGCCGGTATATCATGTATTGGAGGGTATTCAGTCTTCGCCGGCTATTGCTGAAGGCGTTTTGTATTTTGGCGCAAGGGATGGTTTCTTTTATGCGCTAAAAGCCAAAACGGGAGATTCTCTCTGGAGTTTTTCCGCCGACAATTCATGGGTTCTTACAACGGCTGCAATTATTGACAGCACTGTATATTTCGGCACTTCCGATTCATATATGTTGTATGCCCTTGATACAAAAACAGGCAGGAAGAAATATAGCATGAAGGCAAAAGGATATTTGTATTCCTCGCCGGCTATTTCACGCCGAACAGCCTACTTCGGGGATTTTACAGGAAATTTTTATTCTCTGGATTTGAGATCCGGAGGCAAGAGCTGGCAAACCTTTTCTACTGACAGCAGAAAGTTAAACGCTGCAGGCGTTCTCAATCAGAAGGGCGAGCTCGACTTTTCTTATACAGGCGCAAAAGAAGACCTGACCCTTTATGTTTCCAGCGTGAAAGTGATGGATACATTTTACACTTTAGGATCCATTGTATCATCACCTGCTGTCTACGGCAGCTCTATATATTTTGGAAGCGCCGACGGCTATCTGTACGCGATGGAATTACTTCCCTGACAAAGTACCTAATGGACAGTTTAACCCATATTGCAATCGGAGCCTGTATCGGGGATCTTTTTTTAGGCAGGAAAATTGGCAAGAAAGCAATGTTATACGGTGCAATCGCCGCCAGTTTGCCCGATATCGATTTTATAGCATCATTTTGGTTGAATAGCGCAGATGACCTGATGGCCCATCGGGGATTTACACATTCATTTTTATTTGGCTTTCTATTTATCCTGGCCCTGGCATTTTTATTCAGGCACCGGCACCGGGTGGAAAATATTCCAATAAAAATATGGCTCATATTTATGAGTGTTGAAATAGGGAGCCATCTTTTCCTGGACTCTTTCAATGCATATGGAATCGGCTGGTTCGAGCCATTTAACCATCGGCGTATTTCCTTCAACGTAATATTTGTGGCTGATCCTTTTTTCTCTGTCTGGCCGGGAATTGCAGCAGTTGTTTTATTGATCCTGAAATCTGACAGTAATAAACGCAGGCGCTGGGCAACATCCGGACTCATCATTTCTTCTATTTATTTTTTGTATTGCCTGTTCAATAAATTCCGGGCAGACAACGATATGCGTTTTGCTTTAAATAAACAGGGCATCCATTATAACCGATATTTTACAACTCCTACGCCGTTTAATAATTGGTTATGGTATGATGTAGCTGAGACAGACTCGGGGTTTCAGATCGGTTACCGGTCAGTGTTTGATAAAGACCCGCACATCAGCTTCCGTTTTTTTCCACAAAAGAATTATTTATTGGATCCGTTTCGGGGCCGGCATGATCTGTACGAACTGATCCGATTTTCACAGGGATTTTACACAGCTGATACATCCGCACAGGGAATTGTGTTCAATGATTTGCGATTCGGTCAGATGATGGGCTGGCAGGATGCGGGAGCCCATTTTGTATTTCACTATTACCTGCAGGATTCCAACGCTAATCATCTGGTTGTGCAGAGGGGCAGATTTGCTCATTGGAATTGGCAGTCTATCAGGATCTTCGTGAAAAGAATCGCAGGAAAAAAATGATGCGCTGTACATTAAGCACTGAGCTTTCAGCTTAAGAACGTTGCTTAAAATTAAGAGTGAACAGATAAAAAAGTATCCTGACAAACCAATAACAAATCAGTTCCCATATTTTATTAAAAATACCATTCTGCGAAATAAAATTTTTTTCAGTGATCTGTACACAATCATTTTGGATGATTTTCTCCATGGTTTCATCCAGCATGCCTGCAAAAACAGGATTATTTACATCCATATTTAATTCCAGGCTTGCATACGCGCTGATGATATTGACATTGTATGATCCGATGGTAGCCCATTTTTTATCATAAGTCGCCACTTTACCATGCAATATGCAGGGTTTGTATTCGAATAATTCAATATTATTCCGGAAAATCCAGTTGTACATATAGCGTTCTGCATATTTGGCGACCATTACATCCGATATACCTGCAAGTATCAGTTTTATTTTCACACCTCTGGCAGCGGCCTTTTTCATATTCCTGCGAATAACAGGACCGGGTAAAAAATATCCTGACATCATAATAATATGGTCATCGGCTTTTTTGAACATTTCAATATAACTTCTTGACACCTGGTTTTTTTTTGTTATCCAATCGTTTCGTCTCACCCTCACTTCACAAAATTCATTGGACGGAATGTCAAATGAAATTCCTTTGCTCTTACAAAGATGAACAGGTTTGGCCGTGAGATAACCATTCCAGATTTCTTCACAGATTCGGCACAGTTCCATCACAACTTCACCCTCCATAAACAAAGCGAAATCCAGCCAGCCTGGCTGACCAGGCAAGTCATTATAGTGGTTACTGACATTCACACCACCCACCAGAGCGAACCGGTTATCTACCACAATCACTTTGTGATGCATCCGTCGTCCAAAATAAGAATGCCGGCTCTTGAAAAGTGGTTCAAAAAACCGGAAATGAATTCCGGATTTTTCTACCTCATGAATAAATGACCGTGGCAGTTTTTGGGATGCATAACCGTCTGCCATCAAATATACCTGTACTTTTCGCCTGGCAGCCGCCATCAGGGCTTCCGCTACAGCTTTCCCGGTTTCATCGTAATCAAATATATATACCTGTAATTGTATAATCTCCTCTGCCTGATTGATCATTTCAATGATCTGGTCAAAATACGGTTTCCCTCCACGAACAAGTTTTATTTTGTTTTGGACTGTATAACCGCTTGCTTTTCTTCGTCTGCGAAAACGCAATCTTCTCATGCCTGTCTTTTGGGGTACCCCTGTAAAATAAGGCATTAAATCCTGAAGTTTCGAAAGAAGAATCTTTTTTAATTTTTTCGGAGTTAGGTTAAATCGTAATGAATATTTATCCCCCCACAGGCGTGATTTAATCCCCCAAAAAATACCACTCTATGAGTTGTTAATAATTTTATAAAGCCATTTATTTTTTTCATGGAAGGTACAGTCAGCAGGAGTTGCAGGCGGGTGATCCTCAGAAGAGGAGACGAATATATTGTTTTCAAAACAACGGACATAGCATATATATACCTGGAAAATAAAACCTGCTACCTGGTCGATCTGCGAAATGGAAATAAAAATAAGGTATCAGGAACATTGCATGATATCTACGAAGTGCTTGACCACGGGGAGTTTTACCGGGTGAATAAAAATTATATAGTAAATATTCGCTCGATCATAAGTCTGAAATGTTGCGACATAAATAAGGTTGAATTGATTTTGAAGCCTCAGCCGATGGAAAAAGTTTTTATAAGCCAGCTAAGAATCTATCATTTCAAAGAATGGATTGAAATGGAAAACGCAGTCCTTCCGGAGTAATGGAGTCTGACTGACGTTTTACCGGAGATGAATCAATTGCCAGGTTCATTATAACAAATAATTTATTTAAGGTTGATGTAATCATTCTGAAAAATTAACGATTGAAGCAGGGGCGCTTAGTATGATTCAAAATATTCAGATTTAAAAATATAGTTCAGTGTCAGAAAATATTGGTTTAGCAGGAAAAATAAATGGATGAAGAATATCACCCTTTGGAGAATACAGCGGTTTATCTGATGATGCTGTCATAACAACAGCGACGTGTGAATTTGATTTATCGATTTTTCTGCGAACCACGATCGTTCGATTAAAGGTTAAAATGTAAAAGACTGCTTATGAGAAATTTACTGGTAGCATTTTTAAGTATCGTTGCATTTTCTGCTACGGCACAGGATGACATGGCAACGGGCAAAATCACAAACCCAAGAGGAGAGCCGGTATCCTTTGCAACCATAGCTATAAAAGGAACGAAGACCACGACTGTTGCCGACGCGGATGGTTCATTCAGGATAAGAGCTGCAGCGGGAAAAACGCTGGTGGTTTCAGCAGCCTCATATACTACAAAGGAATTCTATCTGAACACGCTTACCGGAAATGAACTTGTATTGCAGCCGGGTAAGGTTGCACTGAATGAAGTGGTGGTTACTGCTCTTGGGCAAAGTAAAAGCAAAGCGAAGGTCGGTTATGCCACTCAAACGTTTAATTCAGAGGTCATCAACAGAGTTTCTCCCGTAAGCATGCTGGATGGGTTGCAGGGTAAGGTTGCCGGCGCAGATATATCCAGCGTAAGCGGTACGCCGGGAGGATCTACCAAAGTGGTGCTTCGCGGATTCGGAGTCATTGGCGGAGGGAACAACCAGCCTCTGTATGTAATTGATGGCGTTCCCTTAAGTGATTTCAGTATCAATACCGGAGTAGCCGGAGGAAACGGACCGGCATTGCAGGATTATGGAAACGGCATGACGGATATCAATCCGAATGACATTGAAAGTATCACTGTGTTGAAAGGAACCTCAGCATCTTCTTTATATGGATCGGTGGCAAAAAACGGCGCCATTCTGATTACAACAAAGAAAGGTAAGGCAGGGAAAATCCAGGTTGGTTTCACCAGTTCATTCAACTGGTCGGTTGTCGGCAAATTGCCGGATGAACAGAAAGAATTTGGACAGGGGTGGTCCGGTGTATCAGACCTCACACAAAACGGAAGCTGGGGACCGAAACTGGACGGACAGATGCATCCCTGGGGCGCTACGGTCGATAATTCCCAGTTGGTAAAACCTTTTGCATTTCAAAATAACAGCATACGGGATTTTTATGATGTTGGAACAGAAGCTAATAATACGTTGTCTATCTCGGGAGGGAACGAGAAAACAAATTATTATTTCTCGTATGGAAATATTTCCAGCAACGGGATACTGCCTGGTGACTATGATAAATTACAAAGAAATAATTTCAGCTTTCGCGTAAACAGCACGTTCAATAATTTCGGTATTAATTTTTCGGTGAATTATATTAACCGGAATCTGACTACCCCCGCCAAATTTTCTTTAGGCGGACTCGGTAACGATTTATTTAATAATATTCTTCAGATACCGGTTGATATCAAGATCCGGGATTTAAGTCTTTACAACAATCAGTATTTTAACACCGATAATTATTTTACTCCTTTTGCTGAAAATCCTTACTATGATCTGACACAAAACGGAAGCGAATCAAACACTGACCGGATTTTCGGAAAGATTGATATGAGCTACAAATTTACTCCGGAATTCTCTGCGGAATTCAGGATTGGTGGTGACTTTACCAATATCAGTACCTCGATTTGGAATGCAGTGAATGCGCCCTCTCCAGGGAGTTGGAATGCAGGGAATAATCCTTCCGGGTCTGCAAGGCAACCTGATATCGGCTCCTATCAGCAACAGGCGGATTATAATGGGCTGATAAACGCAGATTTTATTGTGAAATATACCAGGCAGCTGAATTCAAATTTTTCCCTGGACGCCCTGGCAGGAACCAGTTTTTACCAGTCAAAGATTACAAACCAGATTACTGCCATTCAGGGATTGACGATACCATTCTTTTATAATTTATCGAATTCCAACAGTCCGGCCACGGGAGCAAACAGTCTGTTTGAAAAAAGACTGATCGGCGTTTATGCGACTGCAACGTTAGGCTTTAAAGATCAGGTTTACTTAACAGTGAATGCCCGTAATGACTGGTCAAGCACTTTGCCATTGGATAACAACAGCTTCTTCTATCCCGGCGCAAGTTTGTCCTGGCTGGCTTCACAAACTTTCGATCTGAAAGAAAGCAAAATTTCCCTATTGAAATTCAGGGCGGCTTATGGCCAGACGGGCGCAGATGCGCAGCCTTACCAGGTTTATAATACTATACAGCAGGGAAATATTCCGTCGACTACCGGAATTCCTTACGGCCAGATTACATTCCCGATTAACGGAGTCAATGGATTTACAACAACTCCCAATATCGGAAACGCAAATTTGAAACCCATTATCACCAAGGAAATGGAACTGGGCATTGAAGCTAAATTTTTTGCTAACCGCATCGGAATTGACGCGACCGTATATAACAAGGAAACAGACGGACAAATATTCAATGTGCCCATAACACCGTCTACCGGATACAGCGGTCTGATAGAAAATGTGGGTGTGGTACGTAATAAAGGAATTGAAATAACATTAAATGGCGTTCCTGTTCAAAGCAGGGATTTTACCTGGAATATTAATTTCACTTTTGCCAAGAATTTGAGCGATGTGGTGAGTCTTTCCAACGGATTGGATAAGATCCAGGTTCAGACAGACGGCTTGACGGGTGGAATGGAATTCGATTTATTCCCGGGCAAACCGGTCGGCGTGTTTTATAGTCCGGCCCCGGTTTATTCTCCCGACGGAAAAATCGTTGTAGATGCAAATACCGGATTTCCTGTTGTAAATCCCGACAAGCAGGATATCGGAACTTCCCAGCGTGATTTCTCCATGGGAATGATTAATTCATTCACCTATAAGAATTGGCAGCTGAGCTTCTCGCTGGATTACAGG
>Ga0209167_10000137_pt1 | contig 71251 bp, 56 predicted proteins | sample Coa_R1_9_FD_187154 | JGI IMG/M metagenome (GOLD analysis project Ga0209167, IMG submission 187154) | Surface soil microbial communities from Centralia Pennsylvania, which are recovering from an underground coalmine fire - Coalmine... | ecosystem: Environmental > Terrestrial > Soil >... | reverse complement strand
GACTTTTTCACCATCGAATGGATCGAGAGGCGAATTCTTCAGCTCTGAATCCGTGAAGATGCTGTGCCAGAACAGTGCCAGCGCTGCCGCATAGATCACGAAGTGAAATGCTTTCCACGTTTTCCTGCCCAGCCGCAAGCGCAGATAGGACGTCACCACCACAACCGCCAGCAAATAGAGCGCAATGGCGCCAAAGGTGTTGTCCATCGGCTGGCTGGGTGAATGGACCGGATAAATGATGTCGCGGATCCGAAACCCAGCAGTGGGCGAAAACAGAAGGATTATGGGGTGCAGAATGGACGTTCCTAGGAGCAAATAGCCGGTCCAATTATGCAAGCGGAAGTAGTTGAAATGACGGTGTGGCCAATATCGCACTGGACTGTAGCGCAGCGCCATCATCAGCCCCAAAATCATGTTGGCCGTGACCAGCCCCACGGCCACCAGCCCCACATATGCCGAAAGATCAATCGCGGTCATGAAGACATTCAGCACTCATCAGTTTTTTTACACCGGCAAACACCGTGTGGCTAAACGGGACGCTTCCCTTTCGCACCATTCAAAGCGTCGCTAGGATAACAAAGACGTGTGCGACCTGGCAGAGCGTTTCAAAAGGGTGTGTTTCGATGGGGTACTAATAGGGCGAATGCTGAGAGGAGCTAACCGCGGTTGAGTCGGCTTCCGGAGCAAATTCCGCTTCATTGAACGCTTCCGCAGTGAATCCGTAGAGCTGTGTGCCCATCAATCGCCAGGAGTTTGTGGGAAGGCCTGCCTTTCGGCAAGTCTCCTGAAGAAAGCGCTCCCGGGTCCAGTTGCGTTCCGCGGCCACTTGGGGAAGGAGCAGCGCTCGGAGAACATCTCGGACGACGAAAAGCCCGTGCCTCCCGATTTCAATTTGGCCAAGCGCAATTGGCTGCATGGAAGACAACACTGAAATCTCAATCGCTAGCTCAGCGACTTCCCCTGCTCGAACGGGCCGAAAGCGAGTATCCTCTTGCGCAGCAGCGACTGCGCAATGTGCAACGGTGCGCGCGAGTGAATCCTGAGGAGCAGGCTGCCCCACGCATCCGCGCAATCGCCCTCGATGTTCCAGAGTGACGAATGCGCCGAGCGGCTCCGCGAGGCTTCCCTCCTCCGCTTCTGGCCGCCAACGGCGATCAAAGACAATCGTTTCGACCAGGGCGCGCCGGGCGATTTTCAGAAGCGCTCGTTGCTCGTCCTTGCTGAGCGTTGAATTCATACAAGACTTGAAGGACCGATCAGAGAGTGGGAACGTCCTGCGTTTTTGCTTTTTCCCGGCGCTCGAGTATGCGCAGCCGCCGGCGCTGCTTGATGCTGCCATCCACTTGGCTCCAGAAGCGCATGAAATATTGGAAGGCGGAAATTACGGCGCTGAACACCACAAGATACAGCAACCATCTCCCCAACGGTCTCAGGAAAGCAAGATTCGCCCCAAGGATGATGACGCTCGCGGCGAGCACCTGCAGCACCATTTTTGTTTTGCCCAGCGTCGAAGCCTGAATCGTGAATCCCTCAGCCGACGCGATGTTGCGCAGTCCCAACACCGTGAATTCTCTGCCAATGATGATCACTACCATCCAGGCCGGAACCAATCCCATTTGCACCAGTGAAATGAACGCCGCGGAAATCAGCAGCTTGTCGGCAATCGGATCCAGCAATATTCCAAGTGTTGTCTCTTGCTCGCGCCGCCGGGCCACAAAGCCGTCCGCCCAGTCTGTTGCCGCCGCAGTTAACAGGATCAATACGCCCCAAATTACAAAAGGCATGGAAATGCCAAACAAAACCAGGTTTGGCTGGCGCGTGAGCAAAACCACAACCAACAGTGGTACAAAGAAAATGCGGAGAATCGTAAGCGTATTGGGCAGGTTCATGATTAACGGGGGCCGCCGAGCCCCTACTCGCCGTGGACGCCTGCTGAGAGCCTCACTATAGTCTTACATTCCGTGGCAGTCAACGCCGCTATCTATCCGGCTGGCGCGCGAACTCGCCGGATAACTCAGACACCGGAAGTGCGGGCAAAGTAACCACTTCCGCACTCACATGCACCAAACCTGTGCAAATCCCGGAGTTGACAAAAAGTTAACCTGGTTCGGCAGCGAAAATCAAAGCCCTCAAAAATCATACGTAACTTGCTGTAAACATAGGCTTTAGAAAATCATCAAGTTGACTGCAAAAAAGCACCATTTGTGTGCTTATGGAATAACAAGAAAAACCTTATGCGCTTTCCACAGACATTTCCACAGATAACAAAGGGGATATGGGGTTATTAGAAGTAGCCAATTGATACCATTCTGCCCGTTTTCGAGGTCAAAACAGAAGCTTTTCACAGCATGATTTGGGGAACAGCCTAACCGGATCAAGGCCACTGCACATCCGCTTTACTCATGAAACTACATATGTTTGAAGTCGGCGGGCAAGCGATTCCGGGACGTCAGCTTCAAGCAGCATCGTAGAATCCTCCACGGCGGAATGGGTCACACGGCCTAGAGCATGCACCAGGGCAAGATTGCGTCCATCGGTCAGCGGGACATTCAACCGCAACCGCACCAGCGCGTCGATCGGCATCGCCTCATCAATTCGTCCCAATAATTCCTCCAGCCCGGTGGATTTGAGCGCTGAAACCAAAACTTTGTCTGCTCTGGAAGCAGCAAGTTCTTCGAGTTGTTCTTTCGGCAGGCGATCTATCTTGTTGTACACAACCAGGCGCGGGCGGCCATTGACCCCAATATCACCCAGCACTTTTTCCACTTCGGCGTCTTGCTCGGCATGCTGCGGATTGGAAACGTCGGTCACGTGCAAGAGCAGCGAGGCTTCCTGGACCTCTTCGAGCGTTGCGCGAAAGGCAGCAATCAACGCGGGAGGTAGTGCGCGAATGAATCCTACGGTATCGGATACCAACACTCGCCGCCCCGAGGGGAGGCGAACAGCGCGAATTGTCGGATCGAGTGTTGCGAACATTTTCGGGGAAACCAGGACCCCCGCCTGGCTCAAGGCATTAAACAAAGTGGACTTTCCCGCATTCGTATATCCCACCAGCGCCACAGTGCCCAGCGGCACCGCCTGGCGCTTTTCGCGGCGTAAGGAGCGCTGTTTCCGCACCATCTCAATACTTTTTTGAATGCGGCTAACTCGATCTCGAATTCTTCGCCGGTCTGTTTCCAGTTTTTGTTCGCCAGGGCCCCGCGTGCCGATCCCGCCGCCAAGACGCGATAGCTCGGTTCTTTGGCCTGCCAGCCGCGGGAGAAGGTAATTCAGCTGGGCCAGCTCCACTTGCAACTGCCCTTCACGGCTGCGCGCGTGGCGCGCAAAAATATCCAGGATGAGCTGGGTGCGGTCAATTACGCGGCGGTCCGCAAGCGTGCGCTCAATGTTTCTCTGCTGCGTGGGCGTCAGGTTCGCGTCGAAAATCACCAGGGGCGCATTGTGCATTCGCGCCTCGATTTCGATTTCTTCGAGCTTGCCTCGGCCCACAAGAGTGGCAGGATCGGGCGCATCCCGCATCTGCAGGACCGAGCCGGCCACATCCGCGCCCGCGCTTCGAGCCAGTTCGCCCAACTCTGCGAGCGACTCGCGCTCCACCTGTCCAGGCTCCATTCCCGGGACTCGCGCGGGGCGCTTGCGGCCCAATCCCACAAGCAACACGCGTTCGCGGTTTTCTGTTTTCTGAGGAGTTCTCATGCCGCTTTCATGATACTACGCTGAAGCGCTATCGCCCGGCCCCGGCATGGTTTGCGGATTCGTAGCCTTCTCCCAGCTCTTCGCGCAGATGCTGCAGGGCTCGTCGCATGATTCCACGGTCGTCGCCAAACCCCTCCAGCCAGTGCACGCCCTGCTCTTTTCGGAACCAGGTGATCTGCCGTTTGGCGTAGCGCCGCGTTGCCTGTTGGATGGCCGTCACGCATTGGGGCAAATCGCTTTTCGCCTCGAGATGGGAGCGCAAATCGCCGTAGCCAATAAATGAAAATGGCTTGGTGGTGGCGGGAATCCCACGTCGGATCAGTGTGCGCACTTCGGCGAGCCAACCGCGATCCATCATTTCAATTGTGCGACGTTCGATGCGCTCATACAGGGCCGTCCTCGGCGGCATCAGGCCAATTTTCACGGGACGAAAGCCCTCCAGACGGGCCCGCACGCCCTTATGCACTTCCGTAATGGGCTTGCCCGTAAGCACGCAGATTTCGATGGCGCGAATTAATTTGGGCATGTCGCCCGCAGCGATTCTTGCCGCGGCCGTGGGATCCATGCGCGCCAGCACGCGGTGCAAATACCCAGGCTTGTTGCGCTCGGCACGCGCTCGCAGCTGCGCGCGCAATACCTCGGAGCGCACGGGTAATTCCGCCAATCCCTCAAGCAGTGCCCGCAAATAGAGCCCCGTCCCGGCCGTCAGCACCGGAAGAAGTTTTCGCTGTCGCAGGTCATTCAGGACCCCGATCGCCCGCTCCCGATACTCCCCCGCCGTAAACACTTCACTCGGCTCGAGGATGTCGATCAGGTGGTGAGGAACGCGCCGCCGCTCTTCAGCTGTGGGTTTGGAGGTACCAATATCAAATCCCCGATAGACTTGCGTCGAATCGCAGACAACGATTTCTCCATTCAATTGCTCGGCCAGCCAAACGCCAAGCGTAGATTTGCCGGAAGCCGTTGGTCCGACAATCGCGACGAGTGGCACCGCCGGGGGTCCACCAGACGGATGCAACAGTGAAACTTCGGGTGCTGTGTTCACTGATTCAGTCATCATAAAATTTTCCATAAACGCAGAAGCAAAAAGACGATCGCGGTGAACCCCAACAGAATCAGACCCAAGATTTGATTACGTGTCGGTTTCACAGTGGAGTGTTAATGGGCAAATTATAAAAGTAAATAAAACGCAGCTCAATGTATGGGCCGGAAAAAGCGGGAGGGAGAGGCTCGAAGGGGCTCGACGCGCGTATGGACGACATAGCAGCGCGATCCAGCGGCAGCTTGCCGGAGGAGCGCTCTAATTCTGGATCTTCAGCGATAACCGTACCATCCCTGTAAATCTTAAATTTCAAGCTCACGATTCCCTGATCGCCCATGATCGCGGACTCCGGCATGATTGCAAACCAGTTCCGCTTGACACTCACATATACTCGATCTAAATAGCTCCGAAAGTCCACCCCTTGGGTGTCGGTGAGCATTTGCAGCCCAGCCCCTGCTTCACCTTGGCCACCGCCTCCGCCGCCCGGAAACCCTCCGCCACCGGGACGTGCTCCGGGTATTCGCCCCTGCGAAGCTATGCTGGGTCCTGCGCCACCCGAACGCTGGACATCCGAGAGCGATTGCTCAATGGACCGTCCCGCGGAAAATTTTGGCAGCTTGAGACCGTTCGGATTCAGGTTGGGAGTCTGAACGGGTTCAAGCGTTGGCGTTGGCTTGACGGGATCAGGCTTGGGCGGCGTAGCTACAATCGGATTGGGTGACGTCGCAATACTCTCTTTGGGCGGCTGGTCGCGCACCACTGCGGGGGGAGCTATGGGATCGGGCGATGGAGATGGTGCTGGCGGAGCCAGTTGCCGGATTACTTTCGGATCTATGTGAATCGCCGGGCTCTTCGGCTCTATCTTGGGCCGGGGAGCAAGAGCGCTTTTCAAGTCAGGCGGCATGTAGAGATCGCCGAGAGAGTGCGCCGCGGAAATAATTTCCGCTTGCGTAGGCTGGCGCGGAGAAAACAACGTCGGAATCAGGAACAGTATCAGTATGGCCACGGCGTGAAGAACAGCCGAGGCCCCGCGAAGCACCCACCGCTCTTCGTCTCGAAGACCGCGCGGCGTGCTCGTAAGTAAATTCACTTCGCCGGTCGTCATGACGTCCGGCTCGAGAACGTCGGGCATTTCAGCCGGACGAAGCATCGGGTGCGGGCGCTCCTCGATTTCAGGGAGGCGGGCATCCTTGGGCACGGCCACGTGTGCGCCCAGCACAGTTAAAGGCACATGCGTTGGGATAGTGTGCGCGGTGTCCAGCGCATGCACGGGCATATCGCGCGGGATAATCAATCGCGCGGAAAGCACATCCAGCGGCATATACGCGGGAATGTTGGATCGAGCATCCAACGGGGTCGCTGGATAATCGGCGGCAACGACAGTGCGAGTGTCGAGCTCGGTCTTGCGCCTGCGGCCTGGTGCTGCCTCGTCATTCGCGGGCAACCGCGCGCCATTTGGAATCAGGATTCTATTGATCATGCTCTCGCAACTGATCGCCCTTCAACGGACACATCTTCGCCCCACCCTCTTCATCGTCCCGGCGATGGAGACACAAACTCACTTAGTTGGACGCGCTTGCCATGTTCGAGGATGCTCGCCGCGACCCTCGCGGCCAATTCCAGCGCTCGCCGGCCCGCGGTGCCATCTACACGCGGATTTTGCCGCGTCCGCACAGCATTCAAAAACGATTCCAATTCGGCTTTCAGCGGCTCTTGCGGCTCGGTAGTGAGTTTCTCAAACTCAAAGTCCGGCTGCGGACCGGGTTGCTTCACGCGCACGCGCAACGCGTCTTGCCGGGTGTAATCCAGCGAAACGTATTCGTGCTCCTGGAAGAAACGCATCTTCCGCACGCGCTCGGTTGAGACTCGGCTCGCGGTCACGTTCGCGACGGCTCCAGACTCAAACTCCAGCCGCGCGTGCGCGATATCCACCTTGCCCGAAACCACTGGAATGCCCACGGCCTTCACGTCAATCACTTTTTCGCCCACCAGCGCCAGCAAAATATCCAGGTCATGAATCATCACGTCGAAAATCACGTCCACATCCAGGCTTCTTGGGGTAAAGACTCCGAGCCGGTGGACTTCAAAAAACAACGGCCGGTTCATGATGGCCTCAGCTGCGACCACGGCCGGATTGAATCGCTCGAGGTGCCCAATCTGCAGCACCCGTTTTGATTGATGCGCTGCGGAAATTAACTCGTCCGCTTCGCTGAGCGATGCCGCCATCGGCTTTTCTACCAAAACGTCCAGGCCCTGCCCCAGCAGCGTGCACCCTATGCTCTTGTGCAGCGCCGTTGGGACAGCGACGCTTACGGCATCCACGCGCCCAGGCAGAGCTTCAATTCCGGGCAGCGCTACAGTCCCAAATTCAGCCGCAACGCTTGAGGCGCGTGCGGGATCGGTATCCACGACGCCGACAACTTCAGCCTGAGGAAGCTGACTGTAAACGCGCGCGTGGTTCCGCCCAAATTCGCCAACGCCCACAACTGCCACTCGAATGCGCGGCGCGGTCACCTTTTCACTCCAGAAGATGCCGCTCCACCACCAGCAGTTTGCGCTGTCTGCGTCGCTGCGGGCTCAAACGCTTGAATGGCAATCCCGGCCCCATCCGCCGTCGCGACGAGCTGCGCCCGGTCAAACAACAACGTCTTGTACGCGTCCACCGCCAGGGCCGTGGCGTGGAACCTCTTCATGAATTCGATGGTCGGCAGGCCCACCACGGGTACATCGAAGCGCATGTCCTGATTGGGCTTGCTCACCTTGATGACCGTCAGATCTTCGCCTCCCGTGATGCGGGCCGCGCGCTCGATGATTTCGTCGGTCCCCTCCATGGCTTCGATAGCCACGCATGCGCGATCGCGCACCACAACCGTTTGACCCAAATCCATTGAGGCGATATGCCGCGCCACGCCCAATCCGTATTCCATGTCGGCGGCTTCGCGCTCGTCCGGCTTGCGGCGCGTCAACACTCCTGGTTGCGGAACGAGCGGCTTCAGGAACGCGGTCGAATCGACTAGCTCAATTCCCTCGGATTCGAGAACGCGCGCCACGGCGCCAATCAAGGAATCCGTGTTCTTGCGCGGCAGAGTGAGCAGCAACTTCGAAAATCGCCAGTCAGGGCGGATGCTGAAAATCTTGTTGTGCTTCACCTGTCCGGCCATCACCGCGCGCGTGATGCCTTCTTGATGCAGAAGATCGATCGTGCGCCCGAGCTCGCCCAACCCCACCCAGTGAAGCCGTCTGGCAGACTTCTCCAGCTCCGGTGAAGCTTCCTCCCGCAGGGCAATCACAGCCATTTCAATGCCCTGGCTTCGCGCGCCCTCCAACACCAGAAATGGAAAGCGCCCGTTGCCGGCGATGAGTCCCCATTTCGCGGAGGGAGTTTCAACTGGCGAGTTGGAAGGGGTTGGTGTGCCCATGGCGGCCCCCTATTTGACGAGACCGCGCTCGACCGCTTCTATGAATGCTATCAACTCTTGGACGTCTGCCGACCCCTTCAGCGTTTCACGCATGCGCGCCACCGCTTGGGAGGTATTGAGCTTGGCGCGCAACAGCAGGCGGAACGCCTTCTCAATCTCCGCCATGCGTTCGGGGGAAAATCCCCGGCGCTCCAGTCCCACTTTGTTCATCCCCAGGCAATGTGTGTTGCGCTCACTGACCACCAAGCCGAAGGGCGGCACGTCCTGAGTTACCACCGTAAACCCGCCGACATAAGCGTATCGCCCAACGCGGCAGAATTGGTGGACGGCGCTGAACGCGCCAATCGTGGCGTAATCCTGGACGGAGACGTGTCCCGCAAGTGTCGCGCTGTTCGCAAAAACCGTGCTGTCTCCTACTTGGCAGTCGTGCGCGATATGGGCATAAACCATGAAGAGGTTGTGACTGCCGATGGTTGTCGTTCCGCAGCCGTGGCCTGTGCCGCGGTTTACGGTCACCCCTTCACGGAATTGATTGCCGTCACCGATTACCACATGGGTGCGCTCGCCGGCGTATTTCAAATCCTGAGGGTCTCCCCCGATGGAACAGAACGAATGGAAGACATTGTTCTTCCCAATGCGCGCTGGGCCGCGCACCACCGCATGAGGCATCACTTCGCAACCGTCCCCCAGTTCCACATCCTCACCCACGATGGCGAACGCGCCGATTTTCGCCCCATCGCCCAGCTTGGCGCTAGGTGATACCATAGCTCGTGGATCCATGTGGATGCCCGAGGGCCTGTGAATAGCTTCGCTCATTCTGGTTTCACTCATTGGCAACTGCTATCCCCGGTTAGGTCATTACGCCCGGACCTGCTTTTCCTGTTCAACCCGGTCAGACGTAAAAAATCTCATTCACTTATTTGTCGGCGCAGGCTCTCGATCCACCATCTTGCACATCAAGGTCGCTTCGGCGGCCATTTCTCCATTCACGCGCGCTTCGCCTTGAAGCTTGCAGAAATCCTTTCGATAATTCAGGACCTTTACTTCGATAATGAGCTGGTCTCCGGGCACCACGGGGCGGCGGAATCGCCCATTGTCCACGGCCACGAAGTAGAGCAGCTTCTTGTCGCGGTCAGGGATCTCGAGCAGGATTAGCAGCCCGCCGGTCTGCGCCATCGCCTCTATGATGAGCACACCAGGCATTATGGGTTGTCCAGGGAAGTGCCCCTGGAAAAAGCCTTCGTTAATCGAGACGTTCTTCACGCCCACGATGCGTTTTAACCGCTCGATCTCCAGGATGCTGTCCACCATCAGAAATGGATAGCGATGGGGCAGCAACTTCTGAATTCCATTTGTGTCCAAAATCATTTCGATTTCTCCACTGAGCGCTGAGTCATCATTCCTTACATTTGGCAACCCGACCATCTTGGCGCGCCCTGGACATCCACCGGCCAAATCAGGGAATTATACGCGATGCGCGCGGCCGGCGCAGGCCTATTCAGCTCCGGAAAGGTCGCCGGGAATCAGCGCCCCTTATGCCTGGAATACACCGCCGGGTGTATACTTCCCGCCAGCCGAGAGACCAAAATTGAATATCCGGCACAACTGAGGAGATATTTCATGCGACGATTTTCTCTATTTTTTGTAATTGCATTGGCGATGCTGGCCTCCACCGGATTGGTTCTGCAGTCCCAAACCGAAGGGCCTTACAAAGTTCTGAAGACCGCCAAGGTGGGCGGAGCGGGCGGATTCGACTACGTATACGCCGACTCCGACGGGCGGCGCTTATACATCCCGCGCACTGGCCAGGCTCCGACGGGCCGAATCACTGTCTACAATCTTGATACGCTGGAGTCCGTTGGTGAAATCCCCAATACCAACGCTCGCGGTGTCGCAGTGGATCCTAAGTCAGGGCACGCCTTCGCCAGCAGCAGCCCCGTTGCGATGTGGGACACCAAGACACTCGCTTTGATCAAGACCATTGATGTGCAGGGCGGCCCGGATGGAATTCTCTTCGACCCCTTTAACTCGCGCGTTTGGGTCTTTAGCCACCGTACGCCCAACGCCACGATCATCAATGCCGCTGACGGCACCATCGTCAGCACTCTCGATCTCGGTGGCGCTCCCGAACAAGCGGTCACGGACGGAAAAGGCCATATGTACGTGGATCTGGAAGATAAAGACATGATTGCTGTCGTGGATACGAAAGAGCTTAAAGTAACGGGTCAATACGGTCTTGAGGGCAAGGGCGGCGGGCCCGGTGGCTTGGCCTTCGATGTGAAGAATCACATCCTGTTTGCCTCTTGCCACAATCCCGCGACGATGGTGATCTTGAATTCCGAAACCGGCAAGATCATCACGGCACTGCCCATCGGCATGGGGACTGACGGGGCGACCTTTAATCCCGCCACTATGGAAGCGTTCAGTTCAAACCGCGATGCCACCTTAACGGTCATCAAGGAAAACAGCCCGACAGATTTTGTCGTGGAGCAAAATGTGAAGACCATGAATCTGGCCAAGACTCTGTCGCTCGACAGCAAGACAGGGCATATCCTTCTGATCGCCGCGGACACCCAACCGGCCCCGCCACCTCCGGCGGATGCGCCTCCGCCGCCACCCGGGCGCGGACCGCGCATGGTGATGGTGCCGGATTCGTTCACGATTCTCTCCGTGGGCAAGTAAGTATCGCTGGAGAAGCTGTCTCGTTTGTACGAAACAAAAACCGGGCGCGAGGAGAGGGGCGCCGCTCCCCTCGCGCCAATTTTTTTGAATAGCTGTTGCCCTTCACCATCTTGGATTTTGTGGCCCAGCCATTCCTGGTTGGGCGATTTGCTTTTTCAGATTGATTCGCGCCATTCTCCCCCAGCAACTTGTCGCCCTGCGTGCGGCTTGTTAGCATATTGCGCCGATGCCTGAGGAACACTTCACGCGCAAATTTGTTCACGACCTGCGCGCCCATGAACCCGAGATGCTGCGCCTTCTTGGCCGATTTGTGCGCGCCGAATCGCCCTCCTACAACAAGCATGCTGTGGATCAGTTCGGCCGCATAGTCGCTGTCGAATGGCGCAAGCGTGGCGCCTCCGTAAGAATCCTTCACCAGAACCAGCGCGGCAATCACCTGCTGGTGCGTTTCTGGCGCGGCCCAGGACGCCCCAAGGGCCGCATTCTGCTGCTTGGCCACCTCGACACGGTCTACGACCAGGGCGCGCTTGCTGCAATGCCTTTCCGCGTGGCGCGGGGGCGCGCCTGGGGCCCCGGAACATTTGATATGAAGGGTGGCCTCGTCCTGGCCTTGGCCGCGGTGGATGCGCTTGCTCGCGCCGGCATCCACCCTCGAAAAGAAATCGCCTGCCTGTGGACGTCCGATGAAGAAATCGGCAGTGAATGTTCGCGACGGGACATCGAGCGTGAAGCTCGGCTCAGCGACGCTGTTCTTGTGCTCGAGCCCGCCGCTGAGCCGCGTGGCGCACTGAAAACCGCTCGCAAAGGTGTAGGTGAAATCGAACTGCGTGTCACCGGGCGCGCCGCGCACAGCGGACTGAAGCCGGAAACAGGCATCAACGCAGTCCACGAGTTGGCACTGCAAATAGCCCGTGTTGCAAAGTTCAATCAACCAAGGCTCGGAATCGGCGTCAATGTGAATATCGCTGCGGGTGGCACACGCCCAAACGTTATTGCACCCGAGGCGCACGCTGTTGTGGACCTGCGGGTCGCGCGCGTCTCGGACATTCCCCGCATTGAGAAGCGATTTCGCGCGCTTCGCCCAATTCTTCCAGGCGCAAAACTCGAAGTGGTCGGCGGAGTCTCACGGCCGCCCATGGAACGAAAGATGAGCGCCGCCCTTTACCGCAAAGCGCAAGCGCTGGCCTCTGACCTGGGGATGAAATTGGAGGAACAGTCCGTTGGCGGTGGCTCCGACGGCAATCTCACCGCCGCAATCGGTGTCCCGACGCTCGACGGCCTCGGCGCCGTTGGTGCCGATGCTCACAGCCTGAGCGAGAATATTATCGTCAAGGAACTCGGGCCACGCGCTGCGCTGATCGCCGCGCTCCTCGCCACTCTTTAACTTCCGGCTAAAATCGCGTCTACCACGTCCTGCGGATAGGATGGGCTTCCGTGTTGAAGACCGATTTGCGCAGATCCAGCGTCTCAGGCGGCGCGAACAGCAGATATAGGTATTTCAATGTCTCCGCCAGGAAGAAACTCTCCATGCCGTCGGCCTTTTCCTTGGTTTCCACATTGCTTAGCGCGGCATAAGCCAAGTCAGTCCGGCAATATCGCTTGAGGCCATCGAGAAACATGTGTCCCATCGCGCGATAGCGCGGGTCTCCCGTAAAGAATTGCAAGTAATAGGCTGACTCAATAATTTCAGGACGCAGCGGATATCCGGGAGAGGTGGCTTTCATTGTGGAGTAATCCATGGTTTCCGGCTCAATGCCAAATGTCATCCACATCTTGAACGCGGAATCCTCCAGTCGTTGTGCCCGTGCCATGTCTCCGCTGCGTGCCAGCACGGCTGGGAAAAACGCATCCAGCGCGCCAAATTCCGACGTTAACCGCTTGCCCGTGTTCATATCCACCTGGCCGTACCAGAAACCCGTCGGCGAATCGTCCACGAGATATTTATTCACCGCCACAATGGTGGTCCGCCACATCTGCTCACAATCTTTGTCATCGAACAGGAGCCACGATTTCAGAAGATACTCGTAATAGGAATCGATCCCGCCGCTGATGTGGCTCGTGGTGTCAATCCACTCCCCGGTTTCCACATTTATTGTCGAGCCCACCAGCCCAATCGAAGAGCGCCGATGGTACAACTCAACCACGGCTCGTTTAGCCTTCTCATAATAAATGGGCTTGCCCGTAAGCTTCGCCAGCGCGCCGAATTCAATGAGCAGCGTGCCGATTTCGGCGGGATTGCTCACCGCCCCGCGCACCTTGCCGGTTTTCAAATTGACAAACATGTACGGCATGCCGGTGGGCGAATCAAAGGCCGGCAGCAATCGTTTTCCCAAATCATCGGCCAGTGCCAATAAACGTTGATCCCCCGAAAGTTGATAGCTGCTCAAGAGCCCGCCCAAAAGCCGAATGGTAATTTCAAAGTTTTTTACTTCAATGTCCTTATCAAACGAGAGATTCTGCGCAATGAGCTCGCGAGTCTTTGCCGCTTCGTCGGTGAGGCCCATCAAGATCAATGTGTCGAGCGCATCCACAGGCGTCATGTATAGGGACACACCGTACCAATCGTGCGACCCCTTGCTCAATGGAGTCAGTTCGTCATGCCCCCAGGCAAATTGTTTATACGCACTCCACGCATGGAAGAACTCATCGCGGACCTGCCTCGCGGTGTCACTGGCTTCCGCGGATTCTGCCTGAAGTGTGTTGCCGGCAGCCTGATTGCCCCGCGCGCACGCCGGACCAACACACGTCAGCAGGAATAGAAGCAGAATAAGCGGTCGGAAGGTATGTGGTGCGCGGAGTGCAAAACTCTTAGGGGCAGGGATCACCGGCGGATGATATCACCCGTAAAACAAATCAACACTTTTTCCGTGTCCACCCACTCATAAGAGCCGGACTCCTAAGATTCGGTCGGGGACGGTGTCGGGGGAGGAGGCGTCGGCGGTGGAACCGAAGGCTTCGGTGACGGCCGCTCCCATCGCGGCTGTGCAGGCGCCGGACGTTGATCCTGGGACTTCTTGGGCTTCTTCTTTTCGCGTCCTCGCTTGTCTCGATTTCCCATGGCTCACTCCTGTTGACTTGAAATTGCCGGGCGGCTACACCCTAAAAGATATCACAAGCTGGCGCAGTGGATTCTACTGCTGGTTCCGGCCGTGAGTGCTGCGCAAATAATCCGCAGTCTGTTGCTCAAGCTCGGTGTAACTCTCGTGTAGCACCGAGCGCACCGCACCCTCAGTTGACCCCGAGGCCGTCAGCGCGTCGAGTATTCGCACCAAATCGGCCATGCTGTTATTCGCAAGAATCGTTTCTACCACCGCGAGCGACCAGGCATATGCATAGCTTGCCCCGGTGCCCGACAAGCTCATCCACGAAACCTCCAGATCCGTGAGCGGAATCCCCGCCTGATGATCATAAGCCCCCAAAAGCCCTGCGGCCGCGGGACCCACACGGCGTCCTTCAATCCACTGAGCAATTCCTTCGTGCAGCCACGGCGGGCAACGCCCGCGAGTTTTCTGTTGCAGGAAGCTGTGCGTCAACTCGTGGCGCAGCACGAGCGAAAGCTGTTGCGTCACCGATGTCAACCCTTGTACGGGGATTCGCAAGCGGCCGTCATTGATGGCCCCGGCCCAGGCAGGTGCGCGCGTAATGTCTTCAAATTGTTCGTTGGTGTACAGGATCACGCCTATCGCCTCGGGCGGAGTGTAATCCAGCAGTGAGGCGATTTGCTCGAAGTGGATCTCGAGGGTCCCGAGTATATCTGCGGCCAGCCCTGGTTGAGCTGCTCCTGAATAACGCAGAACAAAATGGCTGGTTTGCCCCTGGCGAAAATCGTTTTCGGCGCGGGCGTCGCGCTCTGCCTTTTCCAGTGCCTTGGCAACCTCCGGATCTGGCCGAAGCTGCTGCGCGCGCTTCCATTCCTGCACCGCTTCCGGGATGTGATTCAGGCCATATTCAGCCCACCCGCTCAGCTTGGCGACATCCGGAGAATCAGGAGCGGAGCGCTTCGCCCGGGTGAGATACTCGAGGGCTGTTGAGTATTCGCTCAATTTCAGGTGCCCATAAGCGGCGCCGACCAGCAGGGGCACACTGTTGGGCAGGAATCGCAACGCCTGCCGCTCCTGGTCCACCGCCGCGCTCAGGTTTCCCTTTTGTGTGTCGAACTCCGCTGCGGCGTAGTGCGCGGCTGCCGCCCTTGACGCCGCTCCTGGCGCCCCGCTGACCGCCGCCCCGTCCAGCCTGGCGATATAAACCTTGTCGACGGCTCCATCGTGTACGGCTGCCTGCGCCACTTCGGGATCGAGCGTCAATTCCGTCTGTGTTGCGGGTGGTGCTATTACAAATCCAGCGCAGGTCGTCCGATCCGTTGCGACAGTCATTGGGATCGCCGCTGAACTGTGCTCGATTCGTTCCACCATTGATTTGGGAAGTGAGATCTCACCTGCCTGCGTCTCGCCTACAACTTTATCGCCTGATTCCGTGGCTCGGTCCACCACAATGCGGCGCCCATTCTTGAGCACAATCGTGTCGGCTCGCGCACCAACGACGGCGCCGCATAGCGCAATGGAGCAGACGAGCGACAAGACGACCCCGGCGCCTCGAATCCGCATCCTACTATTTTAGTCGTGGCGCGGCGATGCTACCCACTTTGCTTGCCGCGCTTTGCCCTACTTGCTACAGTGGGAAAGGGGCTCGGGGTGTTCAGGGTGATTCGCGTTGCTTGCTTTCTGGTGTTGTGTGCCTGCCTTGCCGGAGGTTCGGCAATCGAGACGCCCGCCGCGGCTGACCACCCTGCACATGTCCTTTACGACGCGCTGAATGCCCTCCATGTGGATTCCCGCGTGGTCTACACGGTGCGGGATCTCGACCTTCGCCGTGATGCCATTCACCTTACCTTCACTCAAGGTCAGCTTGCCTTCTTTGAACCTTTCCAGGGAAAAATTACCGGTGCGGTATTTTCGGGACGCGGGCACATCCTCATGATCCCTCGCGACCCCACCGAAAAAGCGTCCGTCGCGCGATTTCTGGGCGCTCCTATTCTCGACCAGACGTTCACCAAGATTTATATGCGATTCGACGACGACTCCGCGGCGGTGCTTCAATCGCGCATCAAAGAAGCAGATTTCCCCTCGGGGCCAGACCCCAGCCTTGCCGAAGAGTGGGATACCGCGGTGGCGGCATTGAATCCCGGCCACTCCTTGCGTCTCCTTTCCGATCTCCTCGCCGATCGCGCGATTCCGTACTTTTATGCCGGTATCCTGGGCGAAACCTCCGGGCCGTTCGACGCTCTAGTGGATGATCGCCTTGAGGAACAAGTTCTGGTGGGCCAGCCAAAAACCGTGAATGACCAGCCGATTTACGACGTCTGGGCCTCCTTCCGCAGCGCGAGTATTGCGACCGTGTCAGCGCCGTTCATTGCCGAAGCATATGCCATCGATACGACGATTTCGCCTGAATTGGCAACGGTCGGCAGCTCCACCATCACTTTACGCGCGACGCGCGGAGGAGAACGTGCCATCCCTCTCGCCCTATCGGGAGATCTGCGTGTGGGTTCCGTTACCGACACCGCCGGTCAGCCGCTTGAATTCTTCCAAGGTGAGCCGGCCGTTCAACATGAAATCTCCGAGCAAGGCGACCAATCGCTGACGGTCATGATGTCTCGGGCTCCTCAAGCAGGAGAGAAGTTTGAGTTGCGCCTGACTTACAAAGGCAGCGTCATCCGCGATGCGGGAAACGGCGTGTACTACGCCGGCGAGCACGCCAGCTGGTATCCAAGGGTAGGCGGCACGGACTCATTTGCTTCTTTTGAGCTGAAGTTCCGCTGGCCGCGGAAGCTCGTCCTGGTCGCTACCGGACGCAAGCTCGACGAACGTGAGGATGGAGACTGGCGCGAAGCGCGCTGGAAATCCGAAAGGCCCATTTTCCCCGCGGGATTCAATCTTGGCGATTACCGTACAGTGAGTATCGAATCGGCAGGGGTCAAGGTGGACCTATTCGCCAGTCCGCAGCTTGAGCTTGCGGTCCAACGGCATACCGGCCGGCATGTGGTATCCACTCCTTTTCCGGGCACTGATCTCCAGGGCAACGTGAAGCCTGTTTTCGTTGGCTCCACAACGGAAACCGATCCTGCCCCCAATCCAGCCGCCATTCTCCACAAGCTCGGAGGTGAAATTGCCCAGGCCGCGCAATATTTCAGCAGATTTGGCGGGCCATTTCCTTATGAGCGATTGCAAGTGTCGCAAGTCCCGGGTACCACAGGCCAGGGCTGGCCCGGATTGCTTTATCTGCCTGAATTTTCTTTCCTCTCCAGTGAAACTCAACGCCGCTTGGGCCTCAATTCTGATCGCCAGGAACAATTCGCCGAAATTGTTCCCTACCATGAGTTGGCTCACCAGTGGTGGGGGAACCAGGTTGCCTGGCACAGCTATCGAGACCAATGGATCTCGGAAGGAATATCCAATTACATTGCGCTGCTTTTCGCTGATACTCGAAAAGATTCCAATCACGCCCTCAAAACCTGGCTGGGTCATTACCGTGACACCTTGATTTCCAAAATCCCCGGCAAATCGGATACGGTGGAAGATTCCGTGGATTCCATAGGACCGCTCGCCCTTGGCTATCGCCTTCATTCTTCACTGGACCCAGCAGGTTACGGTCAGATTGTGTATCCCAAGGGTACCTGGGTTTTCCATATGTTGCGAATGATGCTGCGCGACCCGCAGGCCAAGGATCCTGACGAGCGCTTTGTCCGCCTGCTTCGCTCGCTGATTGATTCCCACCGTGGCGGGGCCATGACCACGGACGAGTTGGAGCTCGCCGTTCGGAAAGTGATGCTCCCATCGATGGATCTCGAAGGCGGCCATTCGATGGCGTGGTTTTTTGATCAGTGGGTGCGTGGGACGGGCATCCCGCATTACCATGTGGAGTTCAATGTACAGCGGTCAGGCGAGCAATTTGTGGTCAAGGGGGTTCTGCATCAGGATGGGGTCCCGCCCGAATTCCTCGCCAGGGTTCCAATTTATGCAGCCGCTGCGGGGGGAAAGACAATTCCCCTTGGACACGTGACGACGTCAGGAAATCAAACTTCTTTTCGGTTTGTCACTTCCGTCGATCCAAGACACATCCTCATCGATCCGGAATTGACTCTCCTTTGTACCGCTAACTGAGCGTTTGTTTTCCGTCAGACACGGCAAACCAATTCGCGCCTCAGAACGCACGGCTCCTTGCTGCATCCGACAAAATGAAAAGGGCGGAACCTTGTAAGGTTCCGCCCGCCCGCATTAGATATCGTCTAATTTGGTTTGCTGGGGCTCATGAACGCCAGAGCCAGGGCGATTGCAGTTCCAGCAGCGACCGCTCCAATAGCGATCCATAGACCGGTGCTCTTACCCGCAGCCTGCGTAATCTGCGGGGAGGCCGGATCTGGATCTTCCACGGTCACGCGGTATGCAGTCGATTCAGCCACGTCACGCTCGTTGCCGTTCACGCTTACGGCCAAATCGCCCTTTGTGCTGCCGACCTGGAAAGCATTCGATGCCACAACGCTCAACTGACCGGTGGCTGGCTTGTCACCTTTTGCTCGGACTTCCACTACTTTTAGTGTGTGGATTTCTAAGTTCGAGCCGGGCACGCATGCAAACCGGACCATTCCCGAAAGCACTGTGGCGCTAACACCAGCTTCGGTCTTGTTAATCCTCACAATCGTGTTGGTGCCCAGCGCCATTTGCGACCCGCCGAATCGCACCCGCATGACTCCAACCGAATCTGTTGTTAAGATATCTCCATCATAAAGGCTAGTACCGTCCAAAGCGGCAGTTTGCCCTACATTGGCTCGCTGCGCGCCTGTTACTATTCCTAATGGGGCTGAGGATGGTCTTGCTTGCAAGGGGGTTACTACCAGTACCCCCGCAAAAACCACAATCGCAAAGAGTTGTTTCAATTTGCGCAAATCATCCTCCCGGAATTATGCACAAGTATCGTAGGGTTTTTGAACAGGGCTGTCAACCCCTTAAACCCCCTAGTGTGAGATAAGTTGCAACAATGCTGCAAACCAGGAGGTCAAACCCTCCTTGGGGGGTTGAAGGTCGATGCCCGGTAACACTCCAATTGTTCGCGCCTCACTCGGCCAGGACATGCGCGCTGGGTTGTCGGCCCTGGGACCGTCCGGACGCTCGGGTTGGTGATTCTCCTCGTCTCTTCAAGGTCGAAGATTCTCCCATTCTACTTGGAGAAGGTATTCAGTCGCCCAAAATTTTTCCTCCAAGTATCCCTAAGAGGCATTAGTAAGACAATCTTCGGCGCTCGTCTGTACAGATTTGAACATTTGAACCGCCCTTCGGGATGACGAGTGAATTTCACTAGCGATTTGTTCTTAATGTTCGATGCTCGACGGAAAAAGGGAGATCTCGCCCACATCAAATTGGTCTTCCATCCATTTGGGCCAGGTCATTTAGGTCCAGTTGATCAATTACTTTTCTTTGACATCCGAAGCGCCCCGTGGCAGAGTCCGCTTCAATTCACTCCCTAAAGGAGGCCTTATGGCCCACTATTTGTTGCAAGTTGCGTATTCGCCGGAAGCATGGACGTCGTTGGTAGCCAATCCTCACAACCGAATCGACGCGGTCCGGCCAGTGGTAGAGCGGCTCGGTGGAAAAGTGATTGGCGGATGGATGTCCTTCGGCGATTACGACACGATTGCGATCATTGATCTGCCCACGAATGTGGAAGCGGCAGCTTTTGCCATGGCTGCGGCAGCCGGCGGTTCGTGCAGATCCGTCAAGACCACACCATTGTTGACCGCTGAAGAAGCAGTCAAGGCGCTGAAGACCGCCTCAAACACGGGGTACAAACCAATCGCGGCCAGCGCTTCCGCGGGTCATTGATCGGGTCCGCTTATTCACTTTGATCGAAAGCAGGACGAGCGGTCGTGAGATCGAACCACTCGAAGGTGGGGTGCGTCCAACGCATAGCTCCGCCCCTCGTTCAATCCATCCGATTCAACCACAAGGGGACAACCGCTCGCGCTGTGCCCGCACGCGAAATGGGTTTACTTGCCCATGGCCTCGCCTTCCCTCTCAGTTCCTCACTGTACACCGTATAGTTATCCTTATACACTGTATAGGTGAGAGCTGCCCCGAAAACCGCCGACAAAATCGCCGCCGCCGCTTTACGGCTCCTGGAACGCGGCGGCGAAAACCGCGTCACCATGCGCCGTGTGGCCCGCGCTGTCGGTATCACGCCCATGGCCATCTATCACCACTTCCCCAGCCGCGATGCCCTGCTTCGCAGAATCACCGACGCGGAGTTTGAGAAGCTCTCCAACTCCTACCAGGCGCATAAGAGACAATCCACGCCGGAGGCATCTGTTTTCCTGGTCGTGGAGTGGTATCTGGACTACGCTTTCGCCCATCCGCGCGTCTTTGATTATGTGTTTTCCAGGTGGAGGCCGGATGCGCGGCGCCTTCCGGAAGATTTCCGGGCCCGGCAATCTCCCACCTTGAATTTGACCGCAGACGCCGTGTCAGAAGGTATGAGCTCAGGCCTGCTCAAGGACGACGACGTTTGGGAAGTGGCCATGGCCATCTGGGCTCATGTTCACGGGTACGTGATGCTCTATCGTGGCGGCCGATTTGATCTGTCACAATACGATTTTCGGGCCCTGGTCCACCGATCCATGAGGAGACTACTTGATGGACTCAAAACCTGAAGGGCCAGCTTCCAAGCGTCCGGTACTTGTCAATTGGCTGCCGTTGGTTGTTGCTGTCGCGATTTCTGCGCCAATGTTTTATTGGGGCACAGGTCTGCATCCAGTTTGGTGGCTCACCTGGCTCGCTCCGCTGCCGGTGCTTCTTGTCGCCGCCCGACATGGCGCTACCTACTCATTCCTTACCGCGGTGGCTGCGATGGTTTTGGGAAACCTCAATCTCTGGCACTACGCGAATAGTGCTATCCAACTGCCTCTGCTCGTCACCCTCACTTTCTTGATATTCCCGGCATGCATATTTGGACTTGCCGTGCTTGCACATCGCAGGTTCATCCGCCGCGGCTCGCTGTGGAAAGCGGCCTTCGTGTTCCCTACGCTGTGGGTCACATACGAATTTCTGAACGCGCTCAGTTCCCCGCACAGCACCTTTGGGAATTTGGGATACACGCAAATGGATTTCCTGCCTTTAATTCAAATTGCTTCTCTGGTCGGGATCTGGGGGGTCAGCTTTTGCATGTTCTTGTTTCCCTCCACTCTAGCGGCTTTGCTGAGCAATCAGCCGGAGGGGTATGGAATCGCGGCACAGAAAGGAACTCTTGCAGCTGTGGTTGGCGCAATCGTTCTCGGCGTTCTAGCGTTTGGCTCCGGCCGCTTACTTTTCACACCTCCCGCAGAGAACTCCATCCGAATCGGTCTCGTGGCGATAGGCGGTGCAAATCCTTTCTACCAACAGAAGGAAACCGGAGCCCAGCTGATCCATGGTTTTTCTGAACAGATGACCCGGTTCGGGGCTCAGGGTGTGCAGGTAATTGTAATGCCGGAAAAAATCCTGATTGTGCCGGATGACCAGATCTCGAAATTCGACAGTCTTGTTGGTGAGACAGCCAGAGCCTCACGGTCCTTTGTCTTGGCGGGACTCGATCGCGGCAGCGACACACATCGCTTCAACGAAGTGCGGGTCTATTCTCCGGATGGAACGGTCGCTGCGACCTACGACAAGCACCATTTGCTCCCTCAATACGAGTCTGTAGACACACCGGGCACATCGCGCACCATCATGAATCAGCCCTCGGGCAAATGGGGAATTGAAATCTGCAAGGATATGGACTTCCCTGCTCTGAGCCGCCAATACGGGAACGATGGCGTAGCTCTTCTGCTGGTCCCCGCATGGGACTTCACTCTGGATGGCTGGCTGCACGGCCGAATGGCGGTGTTGCGTGGAGTGGAAAGCGGCTTCACCATCGCGCGCTCCGCCAGCCAGGGCCGCCTTTCCATCAGCGATGACCGCGGCCGCATTCTGGCTGAACAGATCGCGCCGATTAGTTTCCCTTCTCTCTATCTCAACACGCCCATTCGGCATGTGAACACGCTTTACGCGCGCTGGGGTGACTGGTTCGGATGGGCAAATGTTGGCGCCCTTTTGTTGATTCTCTTCGTCCCCTCAAAGAAATGAACCCCTCAAGCTAAGGACTCGGTCATTTCCCCCACCGGCCACCCAAATTCAATCCCCTCATCGTCGGTTCTCCATTACTCGCTTCTCAGGGAAGCCAATGGATCTACGCGTGACGCGCGCCGCGCGGGGATGTAACACGCGGCGAATGCCACAGATGCAAGCAACGCGGCTGCACAGCCAAAAGTCACCGGGTCAAACGGGGCCACGTGGAACAACAGACTCTGCAACGACCGAGTGAGTAGCAGCGATGCCGCCAGCCCCGCTGCAATTCCGGCAGCCGCAATACGCATCCCGTGCCCCGCGACTTGAGCCATGATTTGGTGGGGCTGGGCTCCCAAGGCCATGCGAACGCCGATTTCGCGGGTACGCTTCGCCACAAAATACGAGATGACGCCATAAGTCCCGATGCCCGCGAGCAACAATGCCAGCGTCGCGAACACGCCAATCAGCATTGCCGGAAATCTCCGCAGGAAAGTGGCTGGCGACGCAGAGATCACGCCCTCCATCGTGGTGAGATCGACAATCACCAATTGTGGATCGACTTCATGAATCGCCGCGCGTAACGCCAATGCTTGTGATTCAGGATGGTTGGATACGCGAACAATCAAGGTCGGATCGATGCTGGCATCTTGCAACAACGGGTCATACACAATCGGAGTAACCGCGCTATCCAACGGTCCAAGTTTCTCATCGCCGACGACCCCAACAATCTGCGCTGTGGGTTGTCCATCCAGACCGGCAAAAATCAGTTGCCGCCCGTTCGGATCCTCGTCGCGGAAAAGGATTCGTGCCAGAGTTTGGTTGATAATCAATACTTTGGGATGTGCAGCGTCGTCCTGTTCCGTAAAGCTTCTACCGCCCAATAATGGAATCTTCATTGTGCGAAAGTACTCGGGACTGATTGCGCGGGTGTTCACCTCCTGCGCTTCATCCAGACGCAACACGGGGCGCCCCTTTACTGTGACTGACACAGTGCCGCCTCCCATGAGGGGCGGCGTATCGACAGCGCCAACCGAAACCACCCCGGGCATCTGCGCGATGCGCGCGAAGAGCCGCTGCTGCATGGCATTGATCGCTTGCGCGTCCCGGTACCGACCTCGGGGTGCTGAGAGGTCCACGTTAATTAAATTCTGAGTGTCGAATCCTGGATCGGTGCTGAGGAGCCGGGACAAACTATGCAACAAAACTCCAGCGCCCGTGAGTAAGACTAGGGCCAACGCAATCTCACTCATGACCAGCAGGTCGCGAGTTCGCTGGCGTCCAACGCCGTCCGACGAGCGAGCTCCTTCCTTGAGAGTTTCGTTCACGTCAATCCGCGAGGCCCGCAAAGCCGGGATCAACCCAAAAGCCAAACTGGTCAGGATCGTGATACCAGCCCCAAATCCAAAAACGGTCCAATCAAGAGTCACTGTTTTTATGAAGGGCAGGAAAAGAAGTATGTCTGCGGGCATTTCATGAAGGGCCAGCCCAACGGCCGGCTTCGCAATCAGGAACCCCAACGCGGCCCCGGCAAGGGAAAGGACCGTACATTCCACCAGGACTTGAAAAACGATTCTTCTTCTCCCGGCGCCAAGCGCGACGCGCAGAGCTACCTCGCGTTGGCGTGCAGCGGCGCGCGCAAGATACAAATTTGCAAGGTTGGCACAGGCGATCATCAACACCAGCCCTGCGGTGCCAAATAATGCCAGGAGCACGGGTCGAATCTCTCCCGTCACCTCTTGACGAAGCGTGATCACTAGAATGCCGGTTCCGGAGTTCGAGTCAGGATATTGCGCCGCGAGCTGGGAGGCGATGACGGCCATTTCCGCGCGCGACTGCTCCAAGGAAACGCCGTGTTTCAGCCGTGCGACGATGTGAAGCCAGTGGAAGTTACGACGCGTCGCTTGATCCGCCCTGGGAATCAATGGCGCCCAGATTTCCGACGCGCCCAACGGCGCAAACTGGAATTCTTTCGGCAACACTCCCACGATTGAGAAATTCACCCCATTCAAATCCATGGATCGGCCAACGACATTCGGATCGGACCCGAACTTCTGCTGCCATAAACCATTCGACAAAATGGCGACATGGCCCGCGCCGGGCTTTTCATCTGCCGCCGAAAAGCCACGGCCCAGGAGTGGCTGGATTCCGAGGGTCGAGAAAAAATTTGCAGTCACCAGCCCGCCGCGGAGAATCGCAGGCTCGCCCTTTTCGGTGACCGTGAACTGAGCGAACCAGTAACCGGCGATAGCATCAAAAGATCGTTGTTGCGCTATCCAATCCCGATAATTCGGCCAGGAAGCCTCGCGCTGCTCGGAAATGGCATGCCCACCATAGGTTTCCCAGATCTGCATGAGTCGGTCGGCCCCTGGATAAGGCAGGGATTTCACCAGCGCGGCGTTGACGACGGAAAATACCGCGGTGTTCACGCCGATTCCGAGCGTCAGAGTAAGAACCGCGACTATCGTGAATCCAGGACTCTTGCGCAATACGCGCAAGCTGTAACGCAGGTCACGCGCCAAATGGTCCACCCAATTCCATCCCCACATGTCGCGCCCCCTTTCCCTCAGTTCCAAAGCGTTGCCGAATCTGCGCTCCGTCGCGGAACGCGCTTCTCTATCCGCTGCGCCGGTTCCCCGCCGCTCTCGCTCGCGAAGTTCCCGGTGCAGACGCATCTCTTCATCCAGTTCGCTATCGAATCGCGCACCGCGAAAAAGTATGAGTATTCGCCGCCAGTGTTCTCCGAACCATTCGCCAATGGAGGCCAAGATTCACTCCTTCCGCGTAGCATATTCGTCCTAGGCAGGCTCGATGACCCGCGATATCGCCTGCATCACTCGCTCAAATTGCGATACTTCCGCTTCCATCTGCTTGCGGCCCAATGGAGTCAGCCGGTAGTACCGCGCCCGGCGGTTTTCCGAAGTGACGCCCCAGTGCGCCTTCACCCACCCTTTCAACAGCATCCTTTGCAGCGCGGGATACAGCGACCCTTCCTCAACGCGCAGCACTTCCTTGGACATCTGCTCAATCGTTTTCGCGATCTCGAACCCGTGCATTTCCTGGCCGCGGGCCAGAGTCCTGAAGATCAGCATGTACAGGGTCCCGGGGGGAATCTCATCTTTGCGCAATGCGGGCCTCCTGACATAGTTAGACTATGTCAGATGCCAAAACGTCACACTTAATTATCAAAAAAGTTGTGGGAATCCCGCATCGGGGAATTGCGATAGAATGGCGCCTTCCGCCAGACTCCTTTTGAGATTGGCGCGGAGGGCCCCTTGATTCACCGTCACGTTTTCCATAACGACCGCTTGCTCCCCATCGAACAGGTCAGGCTTTCGCCGGGCCAGGCAGGCTTGCTTTCAGGTTGGGGTCTGTTCACCACGCTTCGCGTTTCACAAGGCGAACTCTTTGCTTATGAGCGCCACTGGCGCCGCCTCGAAAAGGACGCCCGCCGCACCCATCTTCCTTTTCCCTTCGATGCCGAAATCGTTCGCGGTCAGCTTCACGAAGTCCTGCGCGCAAACCATGTCACCGAAGGAACCGCGCGCATCTATGCCGTCTATAACAAAACCGGCTTTTGGCAAAGTGACGAGCCTGCCCCGCAAGTGGACTTGATCCTCTATTCCGCCGGCCTTCCCAGCTACAAAGAGCCGGTGCGCCTGAGCCTCCGCGAACACGGCCGCCACGCCGCTTCCCCATTGGCAGGTGTGAAGGTCACTTCCTGGCTGAATAATGTTTGGAATCTTGCCGAAGCTCAACAGTCCGGATTTGACGAGGTTGTTCTGTTGAACGAACGCGGTGAGGTGGCAGAGTGTACCGCCGCCAATATTTTTTGCGTGCGGCAAGGCCGCGTTCTCACGCCGCCATTGTCGTCCGGATGCCTCGAGGGAGTAACTCGCGGCGTCCTCCTGGAAATTGCTTCCTCCTTGGGCCTGCAAATGTCGGAGCAAACGCTCACGCCAGAAGACCTTTATTCCGCTGAAGAGGTCTTCATCTCCTCCACCAACCGCAATTTGCTCGGCATCGGTGAAATCGCCGGTCACCACTTCGCAAATGTGCCCGGTCCCGTAACGCGGAAACTCGAAGACGCCATGGCCGCTTACGTCGCAGAGTACGTAAGCAAAAAATCGGCGCAGCGAAGCGCTTCCGCATCCTCGCGGTGACGGGCAAACTGGCCGCAGCCAGCCGATCGCAAGATCTGGGAACGCAAAATCCCCCTAATACGTCCTAGGATTTAGGACAAAACAGGGCTGTACCTGGCAATTGCTCAGCGGCTGGGGGGAACAGCTCAATCTCATGCATGAGAAAGAAAATCGAGGAGAACTGAATATGAAGAAGACAGGAATGATGCTAACAGCGCTGTGCGTCTTCGCGCTGGTCCTCTCCGTGGTAGCCGTTCAGGCTGCTCCGCAGGCTCCAGCCAATGTCGCCGGCACCTGGCAAATCACCATGGCTCCGCCAGCAGGGGGCGGAAATGGTGGCGGGGGAGGAAATGGTGGTGGGGGAGGTAATGGTGGCGGAGGTGGGCGCGGTGGACCCCAGATGGTCACCTTCAAGCAGGATGGTGCCAAGATCTCGGGGACAATTCCCGGACGAAACGGCGGCCCCGACACCGCATTTGAAGGCACAGTGTCAGGAAAGGACGTAACCTGGAGCGTGACGCGTTCCTTCAACGGCAATTCAATGACGAGCGTATACAAGGCAACCGTAGATGGCGACACGATGAAGGGCACTGCGACTACTGGGGACCGCCCGGCTCGCGACTTCACGGCGGCACGTCAGAAATAGCAGTTTCCAGAATCCTGCTTCAAAGGCGCGCTCTCGAACCTGGGCGCGCCTTTCCTTTTCCAGATGTGCCTCCACCTTGCCTGAGACGTGTTAACATATCCACCCCGAGAGAGCCTTTAGTGTCTGAAACCATTCTCATGACGCGCATGAACACCAGCCTGCCCGAAGCAGTGCTGGAAATCATTGCCCCGGACGGCAATCGCACTCTCATGCGCATTGACCGCTCGCCCTTCCTGATCGGTCGCGGCGCCGAAACCGGCAATCACGTCCAGCTTTCCGACCGGCGCATCTCCCGACAGTGCGCCGCTCTTGTTTTCGATGGACAGGATTTCCGCCTCGAAGACCGCGGACAGAAGCGCGGTCTTTTCATCAACGGCGAAAAAGCTCCGGAATCGGTCCCGCTGCGCAGCGGTGACACCATAAGTTTTGGATTGCCCGATTCCTACGAAATTATTTTCCGCTCGGACAACGCTTCTATCCCCAAGCTCCTCGACAGAATGGAGCATCTGACTGCCACCGAATCGGGCGCCGACGGGTTGCGCAAACTCAATTTATTGCTTGAGGCCGCCGCCGCTTTGCATTCGCACATGCCCCTCGACACCATTCTCGCCAACATGGTGGACCAGGCCATCAATCTCACCGACGCCGATCGTGGCTTGCTGCTGGAGCCAAATGAGGACGGTTCCATGCGCGCGCGCGTGGCGCGGCAAAAGGGTGGAGTTACGCTCACAGCAGAGGGAGTCGAGCCCAGCAAGACTGCCATCAAAGCGGCAGTTGATCAGAAGCGCGGCATCGTTACCGAAGACGTTGCCCTCGCGGACCAGAATTTGCAGGCGGCGCACAGCATCATCGCCCAGCGCCTGCGCGCCGTGATCGTGATTCCCCTTTATGGAATGGGTGAGCGCTCCGAAACCAAATCAGATAGCGATGGAGCCATCCGCGGACAGCTGCTTGGCGTTCTGTATATGGACAGCCGTCGGCCCACCGCGTTTTCAAAAATTGAGCGACAGATTCTGGACACCCTGGCCGCCGAGTCCGCCATGGTCATTGAAAATGCCCGGCTGGTTGTGTTGGAACGGGAGCGCGAGCGCCTCGAGCGCGAAATCGGCATCGCCCGCGATATCCAACAGGCTCTCCTGCCCCGCGAGTTCCATCACTACACCTACGCTGAAGTCGCCGGCAGCAACCAGTCCTGCCTGGAGGTTGGCGGAGACTATTTCGATCTTTTCGATCTGGGCGCGAACCGTATCGCCTTCGTTCTTGCCGACGTATCCGGAAAAGGACTCGGCGCCGCGCTGATGACTACCATGCTTCAGGGCGCGCTTTCGGCAACTTCCTTTGGCCAGCATCCTGGAGAGACTTTCTCGCACATCAACCGCTTCCTGTGCGATCACGCCCAGGTGGAGCGCTATGCCACCATGTTCTTCGCCATGCTCGACGCGGATGGCCGCCTCGAATACATCAACGCGGGCCATCCATCGCCTCTGTTGCTCCGCAACGAATCTGTCGAGAATCCGTTCCCCGCGGCTTGTTGCCCCGTGGGTTTGATCCCGGATATGACCTTCTCAAGCTCCGTGGTCATGCTGCAGCCGGGCGACACCCTGGTCCTTTTCAGTGATGGCGTCAGCGAAGCGATGGATCCCGACGAAGCGGAGTTTGGAATTGACCGTCTCAAGCAAGCCGTTACCGGCCGCGTGAAGGAACCGCTTCGGGATATGCAGGAAACGATTCTTGCCGCTGTGAAGCAATTTGCTCGCGGCGCGCGTCAGGCTGACGATGTCACTTTGCTTCTCGTCCGCTACGCTGCCGCGAATGCGCCCAAAGACCTTTCTTCCACTCCGGCCCCTTGAGCTTATCCGCAGTATCCACACGTTTCGTTTTCACTTTCTTCTTAATTCCCCTTTGATTTTTCCCCACGTCAGGCGTATCTCTATACAGCCTGTCACTGCTTGATTCGGAGGATTTCATGCGAAACTTGGCAAAACTTGCAATCCTTTTACTCTCCGCGCTGTGTTTCTCAATTCAGGTCGCCGCGCAGACCACGACGTCTAGCTCCGCCGGCGACGTCATCGTCATCAAGGCGGGCACTCTGATTGACGGCACTGGCAACGCTCCGCGAACGAATCAAGTCATCATCATCCGCGGAAAAAAGATCGACTCGGTCGGTGACGCCTCCTCTGCATCAATTCCTGCAGGCGTGCGCGTGATCGACCTTTCTCGCTCGACGGTTCTCCCAGGTCTCATTGAATCCCACACACACATATTTCTCCAGGGCGAAGATCCTGCCGAAGGCGGTTACGACATTCAAATTATGAAGTACCCGATTTCCTATCGCGCCGCTCGCGCCACAGTTTCTGCGCGCCGCGCACTCGAACAGGGATTCACCACCATCCGCGATCTGGAAACCGAAGGCGCCGGCTACGGCGATATCGGAATCAAGGAAGCCGTGGAACAGGGATATATTCCCGGCCCGCGAATTTTCGCTGCCACACGCGCCATATCCAGCACCGCTGGCTACAACCCCGAAGGCTATGCTCCCGAGATCACCATTCCGAAGGGCGCGCAATTGATTGACGGCCCCGTCGAAGCCCGCAAGGCAGCCCGCGAGCAGCTCGACAATGGCGCTGACTGGATCAAGGTATACATGACCCACCGCTCCTGGGTGGACGACAAGGGCAATCTGATTTCTCAACCAACTTTGACGGTGGAGGAATTGAAGGCCATCGTCGACGAAACTCACGGCTGGCATAAAAAGGTCGCCTGCCATGCCTACAACGGAATCGGCCTGCAACGCGCCCTCGATGGCGGATGCGATTCCATCGAGCACGGCCTCGAGCTTACCGACGCGAACATCGCCCAAATGGTCCGCCAGGGCACCTGGTATTGCCCCACGCTCGCCGTTTACTACTATCATCCCGCGCCACCTGATACGCCGGAAGGAAAGCGCGACATCAAACGTGCTGAAGTTCACGGTCCGTCGTTTCAGAAGGCCATGAAGGCCGGTGTCAAAATCGTTTTCGGCACCGACGTCGGCGGCTTCCCTTGGACGGATCCCATCGCCCAGGAATTCTCGCAGATGACCAAACTTGGCATGTCGCCAACGGAAGCGATACTCTCGGCCACCTCTCGCCCCGCCGAAATGCTCGAGATGCAGGGCAAGATCGGCGTCATCGCGCCGGGAGCCTTCGCTGACTTGATTGCGTTATCAGAAAATCCTTTGCAGAACATCAAGGCGCTCGAAAACGTCGGCTTCGTGATGAAAGGCGGCTCCGTCTTTAAAGACAATCTGACCGCCCACTGATTCCGAAGGCACACCTGTCTCATCGCCTTCTCAGCGTCCTCCGCGCCGGAGGTTACCCTGAGCGAAGCCGAAGGGCGTTAAGGCCATTCGCTCTAAGCTCCCAGAGGAACTTCTCCCCTATCTCCGGGTTGAATCTAAGGAGCCTAAGTTGTATCTATTGTGATGAGCACTCCCCACCCGCCCGGCTGGTGCTCCACGGAGAAGTCAGTTATGCGAATCTCAAGACGCGGGCGCCCTTCTCATCAAATCCTGCACTTCGGTGTAGCCGGATTCCTTGCCCTCGCGTCTCTCTTGATTCTTTCCTGGCCTTTTTCTGGTTTCTCCGCTTCCCTGCCGGACACGTCAACTTTTCTCGATCCATTGCCGTCATCTGCCGCCAACGACAATAAAAACGCGGCAAGTGAGAACGCCTGGAAAGGCCGCCTCCCCATCAGCGATCTCGACGAAAATGCCGCCATCACTCATGCCCTTGATCGTCTCGGCTATGGTCCGCGCCCCGGAGACCTGCAACGCATCCGCCAGATGGGCCTCGAGACTTGGATCAATCAGCAATTGCATCCCGAAACAGTGCCCGACAAACCGGCTCAAGATCGCCTGCTGCAGTATTCAACTCTGTCGCTCTCTTCTTCCGCCCTCATGAATATGTACCCGCGCCCAAACGTGGCCGCCAAGCGCATGGGCGTCACCGAAGAGGAATACAACAAGCGCTTACAGGATTTGCTCCATCCCCCGCAAGGCATGCGCGCTGCCGCCGATCCCAGGCCACAAACTATCCTGAATGAATTGACGATGGCCAAGCTCACCCGCGCGGTGTACAGCGAGCGCCAGCTTCAGGAACAACTCACCGACTTTTGGTTCAACCATTTCAATATTTTTGTTTACAAGGATCAGGATATTTATTTGGTCAGTTCCTTCGAGCGCGATGCCATCCGCCCCTATCTTTTCGGGAAATTCCGGGACATGTTGGGCGCCACCGCACATCACCCCGCCATGCTGATTTATTTGGATAACTGGTTGAGCGGCGACCCCGGCGCGGTGGAGCATGCCAAACACGCCTCTCCCGTGGAGCGCCGCACCTGGAAAGATCTGCCGGGGCTGGGCAACAAGAGCGGCCTCAATGAGAACTACGGCCGCGAGTTGATGGAGCTGCACACTCTCGGCGTGGACGGCGGCTACACCCAGCAGGACGTGATCCAGGCTGCCAAGTGTTTTACTGGTTGGACGGTTCGTGATCCCGGTGCCAGGCCGGACTTTGTTTTTGATTACCGCATCCACGACCCGGCTCCGAAGAAGGTGCTCGGCAAGACTTTCAAGCACGGCGGAGTGCGCGATGGCGAGGAAGTCCTCGACCTCCTCGTCAAGCAGAAGGCCGCCGCGCATCACCTCTCTTACCAGCTTGCAGAACATTTCGTTTCCGACAATCCACCGCCGGCGTTGGTGGATCGAATGGCCAAGGCCTTTGAAAAATCAAAGGGCGACCTGCGCGAAACCGTGCGCACCATGATTTATTCACCGGAGTTCTGGTCGCGGGATTCCTACCGCGCGAAAATCAAAACGCCATTCGAGTTGGTGGCCTCCTCCGCGCGCGCGCTCGGTGCGGATGTGGATTCACCAACACCGCTCGTAAATTGGGTCGCCCGCATCGGTGAACCGCTTTACCAATGCCAGCCGCCCACCGGTTACAAAGACAACATGGAAACTTGGGTCAACACCGGCGCGCTCCTCAACCGCCTGAATTTCGCCCTGACGCTGGCGACCAATCGCCTCCGCGGCGCCGAGGTCGATTTGGCTTCCAGGCTGGGTGAAGATGTGCAAACCGATCCCAAGCGCGCCATTGTTCGCGCCGTGGACACTTTCCTTGGTGGACAAATCTCCGCCGGCACTCGCGCCACCATCGAGCAGCAATCCGAGTCACCGCAGGTCCTCCATGCCAAGCTCGACGATCCCATTCGCAAAATCGATCTCGGCGTCATCACCGGACTCGTCCTCGGCGCGCCCGAATTCCAACGCCGCTAAAATTTAAAAGGGGCGGACAATTGTCAGCCCCTTTGAATCTTTGCAAGCTTTCCCACCAGATAAATTAATTCGGATCCGATTCCAGTGCTCGCTTCAGTTCTCCCAAAGCTTGATCCAGATGTTCCACTGCCTTGGCCCGGTGTCCGTCAAGATCTCGTGCCGCGTACTTCTGCAAATCACCCTTGGCCCCCTCGATTTTCCTCATGGCCTCTCGGATCACCGGGTGCCGCTCCTGCGCGGGTGCCGGAGTCGCGGTGGACATCACCATCGGGATTGCCAGCGCCGCTGTCACAACCAGCGCCACCAGCGGTTTCACGAACTTGCTGAGCATGTAGTTTCTCCTTGTCGATTATTTGGTCCGTTTCAGCGGAGCCATTCTACTCCGTCGAATTGAACCCGCACTTTCAGAATGGGTTGCGTCTCGCGAAAGCGGCAACAGCCCCGCCATTCCTGATAGAATCGCGGCACTCGGGCGGCTGACCCGTAGTCTTTCCCATGGAGCCAACACAATGAGTCAGAGCTATTCAAATCACGCCAGGTTCGTGCCTCCCTATCATTTTGTCGCAGGCCCCATTCTCCTTCTTAACTTTGGCTGGCAAATCTACCGCCTGGTGAAAACGCCATCCGCCGACACGACCATTTCCCTGCTCCTGTCCATCGCACTGCTGATCATGTTCCTATTTGGCCGTTTCTTCGCGCTTACTGTCCAGGATCGCGTGATCCGTCTCGAAATGCGCGTGCGCATGGCAAGCGTTCTGCCTCCTGATCTGCGCCAGCGTATCCCCGAGTTCACGCGCGACCAGCTTGTCGCCATGCGCTTCGCGGGCGACGCCGAACTTCCGGATCTGGCGCGCAAAGTCCTCAGCGAGAAAATCAACAACCGCAAGGCCATCAAGTTGATGGTGAAGGACTGGCAGGCCGACGAGCTGCGCGCGTAGCTCGGCTAGTAGAGGTTTTGTCTCGCGGCTTCGCGATAGGCGCACCACGCGCACCCGGAAGTCGGCGGAGGCGCGGCCGGTAAATCCAGAACCGTCATGACCTCTTCAAGAAACTTCAGGAAAGCTGCGTCGTCTCGCGGAATTTCAGCCCAGGTAAGGGACCCCTTAAGCTCTGCTCCCCCTTTTTCCGAAAGAAATTGCTTCGGGTCGAACACCAGCAACCCCAGCCGCTGCACGGGTCGCAATGCCGTCTGACCCACCGGCGCGTTTTCCAGCGCATAGGCGTACGCGCTGAGCTGCCGCGTGTAAGTCGCCACGTTGCGGTCCGATTGCGACGACGTCTTAAAATCCACCACCGCGAATCCGCCGTTATCAAAACGTACTAACGCATCAATTTTCCCCCGCACGATACAGAGAGAATTGCGTCCTGGAATCGCGATGGGCGAGGACGCCACCCACTGGTCACGGCAATCGAAAACTCCCGGAGGAAGATCCGGCGCCACTTTTTCCGTGCGCTGGCCCTCAAATCTCTGGCGCATCTGGTTGTCAATCGCCGTAAATATTTTCGGGAACACTCCAGGCCGCGCGAATTTCTGTGTCACCTTCAAGTAGTAGCACCGCTTGCATTCCTGCCACAAGAATCCAAATTCCGAAGGACTCAGCGTGTATTGCCGCCTTGGCGCTTGCGGCGCCTCGGGCGCAAATAATCCTTGCTGCTCACCGCTCATTTAGGAAATCTCCCTATCGCAATGCATTGCTCTTTTCTCCGCACCGCAATATTCATTGTATTCAAACATTCTCGTGCCACTCGCATTTCCCATCTCTACTTCGGCACGGCCCATTGAAAGCACAAGTTGTATCCATCCGGATCGCTCACGTAGAGCTGCTTCATTCCATAGTGCGCCACTTTCGGGGGATTCATTTTCAAGCCGCGCGCGCTCAGATATTCGTAAGCCGCATCCACATCGGGACACCCGAAGTAGAGGCACGTGTCGTCGTGCGCCGCAACTCTCGCCGGATCGGGAGCTGGCGGCCGTTGGTCCTCCTCGTATGCGGTGTTCAGCATCACCTCAACACCATTCAAACGGAGCAGCGCCCAATCAAATTTCGGGCCGGGTCTTGACGTGCCCCTTACCTCAAATCCCAGCACGTCACGATAGAATGCGATGGACGTGGGCATATCGAAAACTTGTATCAGCGGCGCCATCCCTCGAATTTCAATCGCCATGGAGTCCTCTCCTCTGGGCCTCACTATTTCGCGCCATACCGCCGCAGCACTTCGGCGATGCGCTCTTTTGCGGCCGCGGGTCGGCTCTCCTGCCTTTCCAACCATGCCGGCCAACCATCTTCGATTTTCGCGCCGGCGGCAAGTAGCGCGTCAAATATCGGAACGTAATCTATCTCAGGTTCGCCGTTAATAAACGACCATCCCGCTTGACCGAGCGCGGTTCCGCCATACGCATTGATTTCTTCCAACGGCGCTCCTCGCGCCAGCAGGAGCTTAATCGTGCTCAGTTGTCCGCCCACCACCGCCCAGTGTAATCCGGTTTCACCCGTCCCCGCTTGGTCGCGCAAGTCCGCGCCATGCTCGAGCAAAAACTCAACCACCTCGTTCTTTCCAAATTGGCAGGCCCAAAGGAAACCTCTCTGCAATTGTATTTTTGTCGCGCCAGGTTTCAAGCTCCCATCCTCACTGAAATAACCCTTCACCACATCGAGTCTTCCCACGCCAGCAGCAGTTTCCAGGTCCAGTCGCGCCCCGCGCGCTGCCAAAAACTCGGCTGCTTTCCCGCGCCCGTTTGCCAAACAGCCCATGACCGCCGCATGCCTGTTGCCGGCCACTCCCGGCCTTTCCATGGCCGCGCCATGATTCAGCAACAGCTGCATCAATTCATTCTGCACGCCCGCCTTCTCCGGGTGGATGCTCGTGGCCGTCAATCCCAGTGTTGTCGCTCCCCCGCCGTACACCTCGGCCTCCGCGTCCACATCCGCTCCCGCTTTCAATAGAATTTCTGCCACCTGCACGGCGTTTTTCGGAGTTTTCTGCCTGTAACCTTCCACGCCATTCGCGGATACATAATGCAGCAGCGTGGCCCGATGCTCGCGTCCAGAGCGAGCCCGAACGAGCTCTGGATTTTCCCGCAGTAGTCGCGCCAAAACTACGGCGTCTCCGGCGATAATGGCTTCTGTCGCGGCCTCAAATTTTGACGCCGGGGATTTCGGCCGCTCCAGTCCTTCCAGATGCTTCGCAAATCTTGGCCAGCTCTCAAATCCGTGTGAACGCGCGACGATGAATTGTGCATCTGCAAGCTTGCAACTGGCCTGCCCGGTACTCGCGCTTTTCAGTTTCTTCTTCGCGAATTCCTCCACTTGATTCACCCACTCGGCACTTCCCGACGGAAGTTCGTGCGCATTCGTCAGATCGGCCGACTTCACCAGCGCTCCGACCCATTTCGACGCCCAGTCGCGTATGGCGCCCGGGTCGCCCGACTTGCATGCCTTTATCAATTCCTTTGCCAGTTTCTTGTACTGCTGAAGGTTGGGTTTCTCGGGAAGCGGAAGGGCACCCTGCGGGTTGGGAAACACTCGAATCTCCTTTCAAAACTTGCCTGGAGTCCGCCCGAGTCAGGCTGAAAGAAGCTTCGTAATTCTTGGTTCTCTGAAGAAGGTGGGCACGGCCCTTTCCGCGGACTGGAAGCGCCCTTCGCGCTGTTTGCATATTTAATCCTTTCCAATTGTGAAGTCAATCTCGGCGGCTTGCGCAAACAGACCACAAGGTTCGTCACGCGCCCAACCTTGTGATAGTCTCCCCGCCAACAGCTCCGGCCACACAATGTTCGCGGGCCGGGGCGTGAGGGCTAAACATGAACAATGCCGCCGCAGGGCTGGTCATCTTAATCATCGCCGGCGCGATGAACGGCAGCTTCACCTTGCCCATGAAGTACACGAAGAAGTGGGCTTGGGAAAACACGTGGCTGGCGTGGACCATCTTCGCCCTCTTTGTACTTCCCCCTGCTGTAACTTTCCTGACTCTTCCGCATGTCGGCGATGTCTATTCAACTGTCGGCATGGGGCCTGTGTGGATCGTCGCGGCCTGCGGCGCAGGATGGGGAATCTCGCAAGTTTTCTTCGGATTGGCCGTCGACTCCATAGGCATCGCTCTCGCATTTTCCGTAATCCTCGGACTCGCCGCCTCGGTGGGCAGTCTCTTTGCGTTGCTCAAAGATCATTCCGACAAAGTGTTTTCGTCCGGAGGGCTTGGCGTTCTCGGCGGCGTCGCGCTGGTAATTTTGGGCGTGGGTATTTGCGCGGTCGCCGGGCGCAGACGCGAAAAAGCTTTGGGCACCGGCCCGCAGACGGGTAAAGCTTCCATCGGCTTGGGGCTTCTCTATTGCCTCTTCAGCGGCCTCGGCTCCGCCCTGGTTGCCATCGGCTTCGATGCGGGCAAGCCGCTTTTTGACCAAAGCATCGTCCTCGGAGGAAGCACAACCTGGGCGCCCATGGTCGCGTGGCTCCCGCTGATGGTTGCCGGTGGCGTGCCAAACATTTTGTATTGTCTCTATCTGTTGAATAAAAACCGCACCGGAAATAAATTCTCAGAATCTTCCACGGGAAGCTATTGGCTGCTCGCTTTCATCATGGCCTTCTTCTGGTTTGGCAGCACATTGATGTACGGCATCGCCAAAGGCTCGCTCGGAACCTGGGGCACAACACTCGCGTGGCCCATGTTCATGTCGCTCATCGTCATAACCGCCAGCGTTCACGGCATTCGCACCGGCGAGTGGAAAGGCGCCGGTAGGGCCCCGCTTCGCATTCAGTTGAGCGGCCTCGCCGTCTTAATTCTCGCTGTTGTCGTCCTGCAGATGGCAGGCAACTGGGTGCAGTAAGCCCCCGAAACGATTCTTTCTTCCGCTCGCGAAGAATCATATGTCCCCATCAAGCACTCTCTACCTCGGCGTAGACATCGGCGGCACAAAAGTCGCCGCCGGACTGGTGGACTCCTCCGGCGAAATCACCTGCAAATCCCGCGCCCCCATGAACGCCCACGGCTCAGCCGAACAAGGTCTCGCCTCAGTCCTGGAAGCCATCAACGCCTCAATGAAACTCGCTGCGGATGCGCATCCTGGTTTCAGCCTTGGCGGCGTGGGCATTTGCTCCCCCGGTCCACTCGACCCGCGCACCGGTGTGGTCATCAATCCACCAAATCTTCCCTGCTGGAGAAATTTCCCCCTCGGCGAGAAAGTCAGCAAACAATTTGGAGTTCCTGTATTGGTTGAAAATGACGCCAACGCTGCGGGCCTCGCCGAATACATCTGGGGGGCGGGCCGCGGCTACAAAGTAGTTTTTTACGCCACGCTCGGCACCGGAATCGGCACCGGCCTCGTCCTCGATGGACGCATCTACAATGGTCGCACCGGCTCCGCCACTGAAGGCGGTCACGTCACCATTGATTATCGTGGCCCCAAGTGCGGCTGCGGAAAATTCGGCTGCATTGAAGCCCTCGCTTCCGGCCCCGCCATCGCCGCGCGTGCACGCTCAAAAATTATTGCCCATCCCGGTCGCGGCGTCCGCCTCCTCGAATTGGCGGGCGGCCAGGCAGATCAAATCCAGTCGGAGCACGTTGCCGCTGCGTGGCAGGAAGGCGATTCATTCGCCACCGAAATCCTTGCCGAAACCATGGATTTCATCGCCATCTGGCTTGGCAACATCGTTGACGTGCTGGAGCCCGATGTAATTGTTTTTGGGGGCGGAATAGGTCAGCTGGCCAGCCAGTGGTTCCCGCATATTCGCGCAAAACTCACCGACTGGTGCATCATCAAACGCGGAGTCGATATTCCACTGCTCCTGGCGCGTTACGTCGCGGATTCAGGCATCGCCGGCGCCGCCGCTCTCTGCCTTGCGCCTAAGGCGTAATCGCGATCGCCCGCAGCGGGCTGCCAGACCCGCCCACAATTTTCAGTGGCGCCGCAATCACCACTGCTCCTGTTGCCGGCAACTGATCTAAATTGCACAATCCCGCCAGTCCGAATTTCCCGCTGCCGTGCATGATGAAGTGATTCGGAAATGGTGGATCCATCTTTGCGGCCTGCCCCGCATCGGTTCCCACAGTTTCCACTCCAACTCCCAAAATGTCTCGCTCCCGCGCCAGAAATTCTGACGCCGCGCGCATCCACCCGGGGCTGTGCGGCCCATCGTCTTTCAAATTGATGTACGATTTCGCTCCCTCTCGCTTCGACCATCCTGTCCTCAATAAGAACCACGCCCCCGCTGGAATTCGCCCGTGCTGTTTTTCCCACCCCAGCAATGTTTCCGGCGTCACCAGAAAATCCGCGTCGCGCGCCACTTCCCGCGTCACATCCAGCACGCACGCCGGCCCCACGAATTGCCCCGGTGGAATCGTATCCACAGTATTCCGCGCCAAATCCTTCCCGCTCACCCAGTGTACAGGCGCATCAAAATGCGTCCCGGTGTGCTCCCCGGTTTCAAACGCATTCCAATACCAGGCGGGCCCTCGCTCGTCATACCGCGAAAGCTCCCTCAGTTGAAAAGGAGGCGTGTTATTCCACTGCGCGGGCAGCGGCAGTATAGGAGTCTCTCCACTCAGCGACTGCGTCAGATCCACCACTCGCAGCCGCCCCGCCGCCAACTCACTCAACAGTTGCCCAAGAATATTCGCCACAACCACTCCTCTTGCCCTTGATCATAGTGGCACAGCCATTCCTGCTTGTTTACCCTGAGCGTCGAAGGGCCCTGAGGCACGAAAGGGCTGTGCATTCTCCTCTGTTCTCCCATACCAAAGCTCCGGTGTGCTAATCCTGATGTCACACTCCGCGCAGCCCCCGAACATACCTGCTAAATTGAAACCGATTTTCCAGCAGCCCCAGCTCCGTTACATATTTCGCCGGGCCAGCAGCCTCCACCTTCGCGACAATCGTTGCCAGTTCCCCACTCACCAGCGCATCCGCAAATGCTGTCTTGAATTCAGCCACGCTTTTCGCTGTGCTCACTCGAGAAATTCCCGCCGCCAGCGCCACCGCCGCCAAATCTGTTCCCGTCGAAGTCGCCGTAGGAAATCCACCCACCGAAAGCAAACTTTCATTATCAAAAACTATTTCAATTAGATTGGGCGGACTGTACCGAGCCAGCGTCGAAAGCGTTCCCAGATTCATCAGCAGCGATCCGTCGCCATCCAGCACCACCACGTTTTGATCCGGCCTGCACAGCGCCAACCCCAGCCCGATCGAAGACGCCAGCCCCATCGCATGTTGCAAATAAAAGAAATTTGGACGATGCCCCAGCGACTGCAACTCCGCCGCGACTGCCCCCATGATGGTAACCACCAGGCATTGTTCCAGCTCCCCGTATATCGCGCTCAAACAATCCACCCGCTTCATTGCTCCTCCCACATCAATTGGCGCATCAGCAGCAGAGCCACCGGGTGCGAACTGCTCTCCGCCAGCGCCTGTCCCCACGCAATCTGCCTGGCCACCTCACCGGGTTCCGACATCATTTCGTACGGAATATTCAGAGCCCTCAGCACCGGCTCCGTCGCGCGCCCTCCTTCGGTCTGCCACGGATCCCGCTCTCCAAACGTCCCGCGGTAACTCACCAGCATCAGCAGCGGAATCTTGTAGAGCTGCGCAAACGAAACAATCCCGTTTATCGCCGCCAGAAATCCGTGGTTCTGCATCAACATTGCCGACTTCACTCCCGCAAAATGTGCCCCCGCCGAAATCCCAACCCCCTCCTCTTCCTTCGCCAGCCGCACCAGCTTCATCTCCGGATCTTCTTCCGCCATCCGGATCAAATGTACCAGCCATGTCTCCGGCAGCGCGGACACCACTCTCACCCCGCACGCCTTCAGCGTCCCATATATAATTTTGGAATTTGCAACCGATACCGGCATCCTCAGCCCTCATCCGGCTGAATCTCGCGCCCCCGCCGGAGGGCCGCCATCATATAAGCGATTTCTGCGGAAGTGAAGTCTGTTGCCCGCCCCGCTTGGATGGGGCGTAGGGATTACGAATCTCGATTATCTTCCGGACACTCAAGAATTCGCCCCTACCCGCCCTCCTCAAATTCCGGCTCAGGCTCAGGCAATCTGTCGTGCTCCCCTGCAAACCAAACGTAAAGCGTCGGCAACAAGAATATGCTCATCATCAGCGCCGCCAATAGCCCGCCCACAATCACGATTGCAAATGGCCGTTGCGAATCCGACCCGATCGCATGGGATGTCGCTGCAGGCAGCAATCCAAGCGTCGCCACCAGCATAGTCATCATGATGGGCCGCAGCCGGAGCACCGCCCCCTCCACCGCTGCATCTTCAATCGAATGCCCGCGCACCCGCAGTTGATTGATGTACTCCAACATGATCACGCCTGTCTGCACCGATACGCCAAACAGCGCCAGAAACCCCACACCCGATGAAACGCTGAAATGCGTCCCGGTCAACACCAATGCCACCAACCCGCCGATTGGAGCCATCGCCACATTCGCCAGGATGAGCAGGGCCCATTTCGAGGACCGGAACATCGTGTACAGAATGATGTAGATCACGAAAATCGTTACCGGAAGCACAATCTCAAGGCGCCTCTCCGATCTCTTCTGACTTTCATATTCGCCCGCCCAATCAATGTGATAACCGCGTGGAAGTTGAATTTGGGCGTCAACTTTCCTCATCGCCTCTTCCACGGCGCCGCCCAAGTCGCGGCCTCGCACGCTGTATTTGATGGCAACGTACCGCTGATTTTCTTCGCGGTAGATTTCTGAGCCGCCATCCTGTTCCGTGATTTTGCAAAGCTGCGCAAGCGAAACTCGCTCGCCTGAAGGAGACACCAGGCGAATGTTTTCGATCGCTTCTTTTGTATCTCGATACTCCGGCAGGTAGCGCATCACCAGGTCATACCGTCGTTCGTCCTGCAGCACCTGGGTGAGGGCCGTCCCCCCCACAGCAGTCTGAATGGCGTCTTGGACATCGGCCACATTGATCTGGTAACGAGCTGCCTGCCGTCGGTCAACTTCAAAGTTGATGTTGGGTTGTCCCAGCACGCGAAGTACGCCCAAATCTTCTATTCCGGGAATCTGGCGCATCACTGCGGTGATTTGGTCGGCTTTGTCCTCAAGCAACTTCAAATTTTCTCCATAGATCTTGGTGGCCAGCTCGCCCTTGACCCCGCTGACCGCCTCTTCCATGTTGTCTTCGATGGGCTGGGAAAATCCCCATTCCACGCCCGGAATCTTTTCCAACTCGCGATTCATCGCTGCGATCAATTCATCTTTGTCCTGATGAAATACAGGCCGCCATTCCTCCTTCCGCTTCAAGTCCACGAAATACTCAGTATTGAAAAAACCCGTGGTATCCGTTCCGTCATCGGGACGCCCTACTTGGCTCGTGCATTGCGTAACTTCGGGAAAAGAGCAGAGCAGGATTCGGGCCTGATTCGCTAATCGGATGCCCTCCGTGGGTCCCGTGCTGGGTGCAAGCGTACCCCGCACCCAGAGAGCGCCCTCATCCAAATGTGGCAGGAACTCCGAACCTATCACCCCGCCAAACGTGAGGTAGATTGCCAGGATCAAACCCAGAAGCGCGCCGCCCACGGTAATTCCACGGTGATCGATAGCCCACTTTACCGCCCGGCGATAACCGCTCTTTAAATACTCCATCGCCGGATTGCGCCATTCGCTGGCGCCCTTCCGGAAGAAGATCGAGGACAGCACCGGTGCTACAACCATCGAAAACAGCAATGCGCCTAATAGCGCAAATGCGACTGTCCAGGCCATGGGCTTGAATAGGCGCCCTTCGACCTGCTGCAGCGTAAAAATCGGTAGATACGCCGTAATGATGATTCCGATTGCGTAAAACACCGGCCGCTGCACTTCGTGCGCCGCCTCACGAATGGTTTCCAGGGTTGTCCGGGAATGGTTCTCGCGCCGGGTCATGTGTCGGACGATGTTTTCCACCATCACTACGGCGCCATCCACCACCATTCCAAAATCCAGCGCACCAAGCGAAAGCAGGTTTGCGGGAATTCCCCTCAGATTCAGACATGTCGCGGCAAACAAGAGTGAAAATGGAATCGTGATCGCGACAATGATTGCGCCCCGCACGTTCCCCAGGAAAAAGAACAGCACCACGGCCACCAGGATGATCCCCTCGAGCAGATTTCGCAGCACTGTCCGTGTCGTGTAGCGCACCAAATCGCTTCGATCGATAAAGGGCACGACCTTTACGCCGGAAGGCAGAATTCGCTCATTCAACTCATCAACTTTTTCATGTATCCCTTTCAGGGCTTCGTCCGCATTCGCTCCTTTGCGCAACAGCACAATCCCCGAGCACACATCGTTGTTGTCCACGATTTTTCCGTCTTCACGGTGGATCGCTCTGGCAAACTGCCCGAGCCGGATCTTCGGGCCCTGCATCACGGTGGCAATATCTTGCACACGAAGCGCTGTGCCGCTCTTGGTAACCAGCACCGTGTTTTCGATATCTTGTACGCTCCGGACTAGCCCCACCTCTCGAATATTGATCTGCTGTTGCCCGGCCTCGATAAAGCTGCCCCCCGCGTTAACATTATTGTTCGTGAGTTGCTGTTCCACCTGCGCGATGCTCAGTCCATGGGCAACCAGCTTGTTCGGATCAATGCGCACCTGGTACTCGCGCGTGGGACCGCCGAAACTTGTCACATCCACAACATCCGGAACCGCCTTGAAGTTTTTCTCCACCACCCAATCTTCGATGGACTTCAAATCCATCACATCAATATTCGGGTTGGTGCTCCTGAGCGTGAAGAAGTAGATTTGCCCGACCGGACTCCAATCTGTCCCCATCTGCGGAACAACTCCGCTGGGCAGCGTAACTTGCGTTAGGCGCTCGAGAACCCGTTCGCGATTCCAGGCATTCTCCTCTTCATCGTCGAAAATCAATTTTAGGTCCGACAGGCCAAACAAGGAGAACGAGCGCAGATGCGTCACGTGCGGAATGCCATTCATCACGATTTCCAGTGGAATCGTGACCTGCTGCTCAATCTGTTCTGCGGAGATGCCCGGCCATTGCGTGATGATCTCCACGTAATTATTGGCAACATCGGGATAGGCCTCCACCGGAAGTTGGTGGAACGAAATCGCTCCCCATACCAGCAGCAATATCCCAACCGCTATCACAATAAAGCGGTTGTTCAACGCGGCGTCAACCAGAGCGCGAATCATTAGTTGAACTTCTCTTCCCTTCAATCTCGCGAATTCGATCTATTGCCCGGTGGTGTTCTGCAGTTCGAGTGCGTTTACCACCACTTGTTGCCCGGCCTTTATCCCCGACAATATTTCCTGCAGGTTGCCCGGCAACATCTCCCCGCTGGTCACTTCCACACGCTTGAATTTCTTGTCTCCGCTGGCCACGTAAACCCAGTCGCGGTCGTGCAAATGCAAAACCGCCGAAGCCGGCACCGCTGCATGTGTTTCCTTCTTCTGTCCGCGAAATGTCGCCGTCACAAACATTCCCACCCGCAGAAACCCCGGATTAGTCACCTCAATGCGTACTTTCTCCGTGCGCAGACTCGGATCGAGGATCGCTCCAAAATTGCTGATCGTTCCTTTCAGCACACGTCCGGGATACGCGTTCAATCGAATTTCCGCCGTTTCACCCAAATGCACATTCGTCATGTCGTTTTCATACACATCACAAACAACCCAGACAGTGGAAAGGTCGGAAATCGTGAACGGGTTGGTGGAACTCAGCGCCTGGACTCCCGCCGCATTGGTTACTTGTTGGTCGGTAATTACTCCCGACACAGGCGCCACAATTTCCATGATTCCGCTGGGATGGTCGAGATCGGCGCCAAGCAGGTGCAAATGCTCCGTTGTGGTCTTGAGGGCTACCTTGGCCTTGTCCTCGGTGTCTTGCGCGATTTCAAAGTCATTTAGCGCGATTGCGCCGTGTTCATAGAGCTGCTTTGACCTCTCGAGCTGATTCCTCGCCAGAATTTCATCCGCAACAGCCTTCTGATAGTCGGAGAAACCGCTCGATATGTCGTCGCTTCGCACGCGCAACAACACCTGTCCTTTTTTCACCGTGTCGCCCAATCGCGCTCCTATTTCCACGATGCGCCCGGAGGCCAGCGAAATTACGGGCACCGTCCGGGCAATGTCCGGGTTAACCGTCCCGGTCACAACCAATTCAGAAGCTGACGCGTGATCGGTTGCCGCCACCAACGGAAACTGCTCAGGTTTGTCCACCTGGATCACGTTCGCGTCCCGCTCCTGCACCACTTGTGCCGGTGGAGGCGCTTCAGTCGCCAAGTCCTTCGCCGCTTTTTCGCCGCATCCAGCCGTTTCCCATGCGGAGAGCAGCAACAGCAGAATTACATGCGCGTTAGCGCGCCTCATGTGCCAAATCATGAAATGTCTCATCCGCGGACCTCTCAGAGAATCCGAACAATCACTATTTTTGATTGGCTAAAGGGGGAATGAATCTAAGCAGGAATTTGCGGAGGTGCCCGGCCAGGAACGATATTCAAATCTCGAAAGATTTCGACGCGCACTTCCAGGACATTGAGCGCTACGCCTTCAAGGACGGGGAATATCAGTCCACTCTTCCAGATCGCGGCCCCATGCAGCCGCGACGCGTGTGCACCATTCTGATGCCCACTGGACCGGCAAGCGCTCGTCAGGAAATGCTTCGTTCCCGTCGAGCACTCGGCCACTGCCAATTCTTCGTGCAGGTCATCGGTCAACGAAATTACTGGAAATAGCAGGAAAAGGAGTGTTGCAAGCGCTACCCATTCGCGCCGGGAGGGAGTCTTGCCGCGGCGCCATACTCCGCGCCACACGCACACGGAGCCCAGCGCGATTACCAGCCAAATCGAATTGAGCAATAATTCCACGAGAATAGGAATCTACTACACCGCAAATCGCATGGCAACGCGCCTAATCAACGCCTCTCCCAAAGATTCCACAAGCTGCAAAGAATTTAGCCGGAACGCTTCCCTTTCTAAATTCCGCATCCATGCAGGCCGTGCTTCTCGAAATACCTCTGGTGATACTCTTCCGCTTTATAAAACGGCCCCGCCACAACTATCTCTGTCACAATTGGCCTCTTGAATCGTCCCGATTTCTCAATTCTTTCCTTCGACGCTCGCGCTGCCTTCTCCTGTTCCGCATCATGAAAAAATATCGCGCTCCTGTATTGCGTCCCTACATCCGGCCCCTGACGGTTCGGGGTTGTCGGATCGTGACTCGACCAAAACACTTCCAGCAAATCCTCATATCTCACGCGCGCCGGATCATATTCAATCTCCACCGCCTCGGCGTGCCCCGTCCTCCCCGTGCACACGTCTTCGTACGAAGGGTCCACCAATTTCCCGCCGGTATATCCGGACGCCGCCGACTCCACACCCACCACGCGCCTGAAATTCGCCTCAACTCCCCAAAAACATCCCTCTGCAAATGTAGCTTTCGCCATCGCCTCTCCCTTTCTTGGCGCTCAATTCTACTCCGCCTTTGCAAATCCTTCGACTCCTCGCGCACAATGCCCATTCATTAGATAGAATGCTGCCCAGCCGGGGGATCACAAACGTGCCCATGCACTTCAGATGTCTTAAATCACCCCTCATCAAATTCGCCGCCGTCGGCGCACTAACCATTCTGCTCATCGCCTCTCCCATTCGCGCCCAACAAAACGCTGCCTTCTTCCCGCGAGATCCAGGCCCTGCGCAGGCGACTGTAAGCCAAGGAATCGCGCGCCTCGCGAATTCCTCCATCGATTCCGCTTGGCGCTTCGACTCCAATCACCTGACGGCCGCTCCAGTCCGCGACGTACAATCCGCTAAATCGCTCCCCCTCGGCCCCGACATCTTCGTTCTTCTCCTCGCCGATGGCCGTGTCTTCCGCTCCTCGCAGATGCGGATCATCCGCGATCCCTCCGTTAGCCTCCTCGTTGGCGATTCCGCTGCTTCGCGCCTGAGCGAGCGTCTTTCCGGCAAATCCATCAGCGCCGAATTGGCCGATGAATCCGCATCCATCCATGTTCTCTGGCGCGCCGAACTGCGCGACGGCTCGAATTACATTCGCCAGGAATTCACCATTGAGGCCCAGCAACAAGATATCTCCATCCATGAAATCCGTCTCGTTGATTCGACCCTCGCGGAATCTTATGTCTCCGGCCGCGTGCGCGGTTCCCCGATTATTGTTGGAAATTTCTTCCTCGGTTTTGAGCATCCCCTCTCTCAATGCACCGTCGCCGCCGCCCGCGCCCTCTGCGGACTCGAACGGCAATTGCCTCTGCGCGCCGGTCGCCAAATGTCCTACTCCTCGGTCATCGGCATCTCTCCCCAGGGTCAGCTCCGCCGCGCTTTTCTTTACTATGTCGAACGCGAGCGCGCTCACCCCTACCGGACGTTTCTTCATTACAATTCCTGGTACGACCTCGGCTATTTCACTCCTTACACCGAATCCGACGCTCTCGCCGTCATTCGCACATTCGGCACCGAGCTTCTCGACCAGCGCGGCGTTAACCTCAGTTCCTTCCTATTCGATGACGGCTGGGACAATCCCGCTTCTCTTTGGAATTTTGGTGCGGGCTTCCCGCAGGGCTTCGCCAACCTTCGCAAGGCCGCCGAACAATTCGGAGCCGAGCCCGGCATTTGGTTTTCGCCCTGGGGCGGTTACGGCCAGCCGCGCCAGAAACGCATCGCCACTGCCACCGCCGCCGGCTACGAAACAAATAACAGTGGCCTCGCTCTGAGCGGGCCCAAATATTTCACCCTCTTCCGCCAAAAAGCGCTGGAAATGGTTCAAAAATACGGTGTCAACCAATTCAAATTCGACGGCACCGGCAACGCCAATCAAGTCGTTCCCGGGAGCGATTTCAATAGTGACTTTGACGCCGCCATCAGCCTCATCGGCGAACTGCGCACTGCCAAGCCCTCCATCTATATCAATCTAACCACCGGCACCTATCCCTCACCATTCTGGCTGCGCTACGCGGATTCCATTTGGCGCGGCGGCGAAGATCACAGTTTTGCCGGAGTCGGCTCCAATCGCCAGCGCTGGATCACTTATCGGGACGCGGCTACCTATCGCTACGTCGTCCGCGACGGCCCGCTCTTCCCTCTCAACTCGCTCATGCTCCACGGCCTGATTTTCGCCCAGCACGCCGACAAGCTCGACACGGATCCCAATGGTGACTTCACCAGCGAGCTCCACGATTATTTCGGCACCGGCACGCAGCTTCAGGAAATGTACATTACTCCCGCACTGCTCAAGCCCGCGGATTGGGATCACTTGGCCGAATCCGCAAAATGGTCCGCCGCAAACGCGAGCACCCTTGTGGACACACATTGGGTCGGAGGTGATCCTGCGGAGTTGGAAATCTACGGCTGGGCTTCTTGGTCCCCAACAAAAAGCATTCTAGTTTTGCGCAATCCCAGCGACCATGAACAATCCATTGATATTGATGTGGCAGCTGCGTTTGAGTTACCTCGCTCCGCCGCGCAACGCTTCACCGCCGTCGTCCCCTGGAAAGACGATGCCGCAAAATCCGCGTCTCTTTTAACACTCGCCGCCGGCCAGCCGCACCAATTCACTCTGGCCCCATTTGAAGTGCTCACCCTCGAAGCAACTCCAATCGCGCAGCCGCCAGCCCCTCCCGCGCGGCCGAAAAAACACTGACCGGCACGTCATGACCCAATCCATTTCAAAGGCCGACCCGCTCGCTCGCGCCAGCGTTCTGGAAGCCCTCCAACTCTTAGTCTCCACCCCATCTGTGAATCCCGATCTCGCCCCGGGCGAAGGCACCGGAGAAGCCGCGATCGCTTCAGTCATTCGCGATTGGTTTGCAAACCGCGGCATCGAATGCGCCCTCGAAGAAGCAGCGCCCAACCGCCCCAACGCCGTCGCCCGCATCGGCAACAGCTCGGGCCCAACTTTAGTTTTCTGCGCGCACATTGATACCGTCAGCACCGCGGGTATGACCATTGCCCCATTCGACGCGCGCGTCGAAGCCAATCGCGTCTACGGCCGCGGCAGTTACGACATGAAAGGAGGTGCAGCCGCAATCCTGTGCGCCATGGCCAAACTTGCGCAGGAACCTCTCGCGGGCACCATCCTCTCCGCGCTGGTGGCCGATGAAGAATACGCCAGCATTGGCGCTCAACATTTCGTCGCCCATCACCAGGCCGAGGCCTGCATTGTCACCGAGCCCAGCGAAGGACGCCTCATCCTTGGCCACAAGGGTTTTGTCTGGGCCGAAATCACCACCGAAGGCCGTGCCGCTCACGGCAGCCGCTGGGATTTGGGCGTCAGCGCTATCTCTCGCATGGGACGCATCATCGCCGCGCTCGATGAATTCGATCGCACTCAACTCCGCGCGCGCACTCATCCTCTGATGGGCCCCGCTTCACAACATTGCGCCACCGTCCACGGCGGCGCCGGTCTCAGCACCTATGCGCCCAGTTGCACCCTTCAAATCGAGCGCCGCACAATTCCCGGCGAAACGCCTGCGCAAGTTTTGGATGAACTCCGCGCCGTCATCGCCTCTACTGGTGAGCAGGCTGCTGTCCGCCTCTTGCTCGATCGCCCACCCCTCGTCTGTCCGCGCGACGCACGCATCGCACAATGCGTCCGCCAAGCCGCAACAGCGCTCCACGGACGCGCACCGGAAGAATCGGGAGTGGCCTACTGGATGGACGCGGCACTCTTCGCCGCCGCCGGAATTCAAACCGTAAATTACGGCGCCGCGGGAGCGGGCGCTCACGAAGCCGTTGAATATGCCGATCTCGACTCCGTTGTCGACTGCGCGCAGGTCCTCACCGCCACCGCCCGCCTTTTCTTCTCCAAGTAACCAGGGTTTTTTTCTTTGTTTTCTCTCTGCGGATTTTTTCTGAAGTTTTTCTCTATGGCACTTCTCTGCGAACCCTGCGTCAAAAATCTTTAAGCCTTCTCGGTCACCGTCAGTCATGCGAACAAATGAAAGCACCCATACCCTAACAACGCCCCGATAATTCCTCCCACCACCACATCACTCAGGAAGTGCATCCCCAGAAGTATTCTGCTGATCGCGATACTCACCGCGCACATGATCAAACAATTCTGTAATTGCGGATAAAACGCTCCCACCGTCATCACGATGGCGAAAGCTGTAATGGTGTGCCCCGAAGGAAATGAAAACTGGTCCGGCGGCAGAACTCTCGACCAGCAATGCGGCTCCAGCTGATTCGGCCGCTTCCTCCGGCTCATCCTCTTCATCGCTTTGAAGACCACTGTCCCGATCGCCACTGCCAACATCGCCGAACCCACCGCCGCAAATCGCTCCGGCCCGCCATAAACCAGCAAAATAATTCCCAGCGCGTACCACAACCATCCGTCTCCGCATCGCGTCGCTGAAATCATCCACAACCGGATCCATCTCGGCGCGCGCCAGCGGTTCACCCGCCGCATCAATCGGTGATCGCGTGTCTCGATATAGCCCCACACAGCTCGCGCGGCGCTCATGCCCACTCCCCTGCCGTGGGCATCGCCAGCGGCCAGCGTTCACGGACTCTCGATGATGGGATCACTCGTCCAGCCCAATGCCGGATAAATAATCTCTCAGCGGCGTAGTATCCGAATGTAACCGCGGGAATCAAGACCGCCAGCGGTGCCAGTGCTGCCGTCCACCGCTCCTCGCGAAACATTTCAGCCGTCACGCGCAACACGTCCAATGTCACTTTTGAGTATCCACCTGTTTCCCCGCGCACTCTTCCAAAGCCCTGCCACAACCCTTGAAAGAATTCATCCTTGCTCCGCGCGCCGGGCACTTCGGTATACGCCGAACCCGCCGATGCCAGCGTGTGCGCGTCGCTTCCGCCAATCGCGATTTTCCGCGTCCGCGCAGCCAATCGCACCGCCTGACGGTTCGCCGCCGCTGGAATCGAACCGTTGCGAGTCTCCATCGCCGGAAAATATTCGCTGAACCACGAAAAATCTTCTTCTGCGCGCCGTCCCGTCAGCACCGAAAACACATGATTGATGCTGAAGAACAAACGGTGCTCCGTGAGGTAAATCAGCAGCGCCACCAGGTCATCCCGTCGCCGCTGAATCTCCACATGCTGCCGTTCGCTCAAATCGTAAATCCCAATGTGCGCCACGGTTCCGCTCGGCATCCGGCAAGTGACCTCTTCGCTCACAAAAAAATCTCGGTGCTGTCGCAGCGCCTCGCAGCCTTCAATCGAGTCGTGGTCTGTCAGAGTCGTCAGACCCATGCCCCGCCGCTTCAATGTGTCGTATACCTCTTCAGGGTCGCTGTAGCTTTCTCGACAGAAGGAGGCTAGTACCGGGGTCGTGCACGCCCCCGATTCATACGAGTGGACATGCAGGTCGCACTTCATGAAATTTTTGTAACATACGCCCGTTACAATCTCGTGAAGCTAGGGCAAATATATGATTAACAAGGACTTAGTACTCTTAGAGCACATTTTCCACAAACCGTGCCGCCCAAACCTCCATTCTTGGCATCTGGCGTGCCCTCCTTGTGGCAATATTCTTCCTGCCGATGCCAATAAATGACCCTTCTCCCACCAGGAAATCCAAAATTGAATTCGTTTTCTTCGATGCCGGCGGCGGCCATCGCAGCGCCGCCACTGCCCTACAAATGGCCGTCAATTCGCAAGGTCTTCCTTGGGAAGTCAACCTTTTCAATTTGCAGGAAGCTCTCGACCACCTGGATCTCATGCGCCAAATTTCCGGCGTTCGTATTCAGGACACTTACAACTGGATGCTCAAGTCCGGTCTGACTCTCGGTAGCAAGCAGCTCATGCGTCTGCTCCAATTCACAATCTCCGTCTACCATCGCCCCACAGTTCGCATCCTCACGAAACGCTGGCGTGAATCTTCGCCTGACATGGTTGTTTCTTTCGTGCCCCATTTCAACAAAGCGCTCTGCGAAAGTTATGCGCGCGCCTTCCCCGGCCGCCCTTACGTCACCATTCTCACCGACCTCGCCAACTACCCTCCGCGTTTCTGGCTCGAAAAGCAGTCGCAGGATTTCATCTGCGGCACCAATCGCGCCGTCCAGCAGGTTCTTGATCTCGGTCACTCTCCGGATCGCGTCTTCCGCGTATCCGGCATGATTCTTCATCCGCGCTTCTATGAACCCATCACCGTGGACCGCATCGCTGAACGCCGCGCTCTGAAACTTTCGCCCGATCTTCCCACCGGCCTGGTCATGTTCGGCGGACAGGGCTCCAAGGTAATCGAGCAAATCGTCGACCGCCTCGACAGCTCGGATCTCAATCTCCAGCTCATTCTCATCTGCGGAAAAAATGAGGCCCTCGCCGAAAGGCTCCGCTCCCGCAAAACTCGCATCCCGGTTTTTGTTGAGGGATTCACCACCCGAATTCCCTACTACATGTATCTCTCTGATTTTTTCGTTGGCAAGCCCGGCCCGGGCAGCATCAGCGAAGCCATCCAGATGCGTCTCCCCGTAATTGTTGAGCGCAACGCCTGGACCCTTCCGCAAGAGCGCTACAACGCTCAATGGATCCGCGAAAATGAAGTCGGAGTCGTGGTCCGCAATTTCCTCCAAATCGTCCCCGCCGTCCGCAGCCTTCTCGAGGGTGATCAACTCCCCCAATTCAGAAAGAACGCCGAGGCACTTCGCAACAATGCGGTATTTGAAATCCCCGCCATCCTCCTGAAAATCCTCACACGCGACACTTCACCTTCATAATCGCGCAGCGACCTTCTTTTTTCTTGAATGTAGTTTTTCGGAAATGGCGAAACCAAACTCCGCCATCAAATAGGTTCTACCTGTAGAGGTTAACTCTTGAAACCCTCAGATTCTTTTGCGACTGTGGCTACCTATTAATGTCCGCCGCCCTTCGCGCCACCGCCACCAGCTGAGCCTCCCGTTGCCCCGCCCGCTCCTCCGGCAGGTCCTCCCGCTGGCCCCGATGGCCCATGTGACCCTGCGCCGGCCGAACTGGTCCCACCGTTTGCTCCGGTTAATCCCCCGCTTCCGCGCTGACCGTTAAATCCGCCGCCGTTCCCGCCGTTCACTCCTCCGCCCCCAAATCCCGTCCCGCCTCCATGCATCACGGGCGGAGAAGGCATCGCCCTCGGCGCCTGCACTGGTGCAGGCGAATTTGTCGGCGCACCCTGCCTGACTCCTGCATTGCCTGTCACGGGGGCTCTCACTCCCGCGGGCCCATTCGACGATGGCACATGCATTCCGGCACTCCCTTGACTCAGCACTATTCCACTGGCAGGTCTATTTCCTGCCGGCCCATTTGTTCGATAAGTGCCGGGCATCGGAAGCCTGCCAATCGCGGTAAACGTCTGCGCTGGAGCAACTCCACTCTTAATCCCTACCAGCGTCCCGACGCGTATTCGTCCTCCAGGCCTGATAATGCCGCCCCCTCCTTGCCCAGCAATAATTGCCACTGGTGGCGCTGTCACCGGTGCTTTCTTCAGCGACTTGCCTGTAAGAGCCGGCGGCGCATTCGGAATCCATCCTGTTTGTCCATACACCTGCAACCATGTCGCATTGGCCGGCTGCCACATCAAATTTCCACCGCCGCCGGGCACCCATACCCATCCCATTCCCGTCACATCTAACCAACCTCCGAAATGATAGGGCATCCAACCCCACGGTTCATTGCTCATCCAATTCCAACCGGTCATCGGCATGTACGACCACATCCCGTCCATAAACGGCATCCAGCCCGCACCCATTCCCCACGGCTGCCACCCAAATCCATAACCCGGCAAATCCACCCAGGTTCCGTAGTTGTAAAGATCCGCAAACCCTGTCGAATAAGATCTGTTTTGCAGATAATCCGCCGTATCTCTCTGCGCGGGTCCCATCGCGTCCTCGCGCTGCGAAACCCATTTATCAAACGCGTCTGGAGCAGGACTGCGCACAATCTGCGCTTCGCTCGATCCCACGCCGCCTTCATGCACCGTCTGGTGCCCCGTCAGCGAGATGACCCCGGTGCTGGATGTGAAATCCGCTCTTCCATGAAACACGGTCACCCAATTCTCGGTCGGAGAGACGTCCACGCGGAACCGTCCGCTGTGCGGCACTTTTAACTCTGAGGGAACAGTTGCTCCCGGCTTGGATATTGCTACCGACAGCTCATCCAGTTTCCCAAGGTTCGCCGTGATAATCGCCGTTCCTGACCCAATCGTCAGCCGCGTCACTCGATGCCCGTCGACCAGCGCCAGCTCCGTAAAACTTAGCAACGTGCTGTTGGCCATCCGTACCGTCAGTCCGTTCTCAAATTCCACTTCCGCGTATCCGTCCCCGCTCTTCAGCGCGAATCCCTTTTGTATCGGAAGGTTGATCCCCGCCGTCGCCCACTCTTCGCCGCCGCGCCGGTATTGGACATCCCCTTCCACAAAACTCAGCCGCACAATCCGGATGTTGCTGTAATCCTCGCCCTTCGCGGGCAAGGCTACGCCCGTCAGAACGGCTGCCATCAGAACGAATAAAACGGAAATCCTGCGGCTCATAGGACCCTCCCCAAAACTCAATAGCGGACGCACGATGATACGATGCAAAAGTATAAGAAAAGGTTACCCCTTGCACCATCTTTCGCAATCCTCCTCCTAGCCACTTGCGAAGTCAAGCATCCGTTTACCCCCGATAGTGACCCCCTTAAATCCCCGTTCAATCGGCAGTGTGCGCTGGCTTATTTCAAATCTTTGGCCTCGCTTCCTCACAGCACCAGGCTTGGGGTTTTTAACTTTTCAATCTATTACACATTAAAGTACTAGGGTATTATCACGCCACAGGCCATTGCAATCCATCCTCTTGCCGAGGTGTACTAGTGTGGAAACAGAATGGAGGAGTATCCCAATGCCCTCTCAGGCTGCAAGAACCATCCTTCGGGTGATCCTGTTGTGTGCCCTCCTCGCTTCAATCGTTTGCCCCTTTGCTGCTCAATCTAAGAAGGAAAAGAAGGCCGCCGCTGCGGCCTCAAATGCTCAATCCGGAGCGGACCTGTACAAAGCCCATTGCGCCGTCTGTCATGGAGATAATCTGAGAGGAACCGGCTCCGCGCCTTCCCCTTACAGGCCGCCTCCCGACTTGACCCTCATGGCCAAGCGCCATGGCGGAAATTTCCCCGCCGCCTACATCAAAAAAATCCTGAAGTTCGGCGTCCCCATGCCCGAGCACGGTCCTGCCGAAATGCCTGCCTGGGGATCAGATTTAACCGCTGGAGGTAACCTTAGCGAGGCGGAAGTCAAATCGCGCATCGCCAATTTGACCGACTTCATCAAGTCTAGCCAGGCAAAGTAGCAGCGACCGATCGCTACATTCGGGCCGCTAGTCCTATCGACATTTTCATCTCACTAAGCTCGAACGGAAACCATTTTTGCGCTAAAAAACCAAATGTGGTCAAATCCAGTGAAACTAAATCCGATGACACAGCATTTGCCGGACATTGATCGCCATAAAATTGTGGCGCACAAGATCATCGATCTGGTCGTTTTAATAAAAGGCATGAAACCACTGAAATACGAGCAAGAACAAGAAGCAAGATCGTGGTGCGGTGGAAAAAAACCTATGATTAAGGGCGGCGAGAGAATACCCTTCCGACTAGACTAAATCCCCCGCGAGCCAATACCGCCACCTGGTGTCATGGATCAAGCGAGAGATGAGCGACGGACCCAAAGACATTCAAGAGCCCTGCGCGGCGCCTCTGGTGGCTGAAAGATGCGCGGCAATCCACCCCTTGATATCCGCCATCACCTGTTCCTTGCCAATGTCGTTCAGCAAGTCGTGGTAGTGCCCCTCGTAGAGTTTGAGCGTTTTGTCTGTAGAGCCCGCGTCTTCGTAAAAAAACTCGCTTCCGCTTGACTTTGCCGCCTTATCTGCAGTTCCGTGGAGAATGAGCAACGGCAAAGTGATCCGGCTGAACCCAGCCTTGAGCCGTTCGTCGGCGCGCACCAACTCAGCGACCGTCCGCGTTGGCTGCGTTTCATGAGCGATGAGGGGATCCTCATTCATAGCTTCGACCGCCTTTGGGTCGCGGGAAAAAACCTCGTTCTTGAGATGTAGCACATGCGCATGGGGGGCGAGATGACTTAGCCCCTTAAGCACGGCGAGGGCGAAATCGGGAGCCGGGGTTTGGAAGGCAAAGCTCTCACAGATCAGTCCCGCCAATTCGTCTTGGTAATCAAGCGCGTAAAGGCAAGAGACGACACCGCCGGCGCTATGGCCCAAAAGGAACACTGGGAGCCCAGGCTCCCGCGATTTCGCGAATTTTACGAGGGAACCAGCATCGTTCACGTAATCGGCAAAGCTATCGACGAAGAACCTCTCCCCATCCGATTGCCCGCGGCCTCGCAAATCTACTGCATACACAGCCAGCCCGGTGGCCGCAAGCTGCTCGCCAGCCCACCCGTAGTAGCCGCTGTGAGCTTTAAAGCCGGGGATGATCGCAACCACACCGCGAGCCTTGCCGGCTGGCCGCCATGAGCGCGTGAACAACCTTAATCCGGTTACTCCTTTGATTCGTTCTCCGCTTGCAGTATTTCCCGCTGTCTGCGTCATGACATTCTCCTTGAGCCCGAAACATCCTAACCAAAAGTTTCTGGCGCGTCCTTGATTCAATTTGGCTTGCGAAGATTACGAGGGTCCTGTCCGGCATCGACGTACTCGGTCGAAGATGGACCGAACCCCGTGATCTGAACGACAACAGCTTCATTACCGGTTTCCGCAAAGTGATTCCGAGACGATGGTTCTGTGTAGAAGCTGCCTGGCGGCAGGGCCTTTAGCTTCGCCTCGTCAAATTTATCGCCATACCCGATTCGCCACGTGCCTGAGATTACGGTCGCCACCCTGTCATCGCGATGGGAGTGCGCGGCGATGCGTGTGTGCGCCGGCACACGCAGCATGATTGTGTATAACCCTGCTTGGTCTGGATTGCCCTTCAAGATTACGGTTTCGATACCGCCGACACCGGAGCTTCCCGTACCCGGATTGCCCTGTGGCGGATATTTATACTCCTCAGGAGTCAACCGCTTGTCGTTTGAGTCCCCTTCTGCAGTGTTCACAGCCGGATGAGCAACCGCTGGACCATCAAGAAATTTACGAATCAGCGCCACCGTATATGCCGGCTGTTCTTCCATCAGCCAATGTCCTGAACCGGGGACAACTTCTTCCTGTACGTTGACCGCTACATGACGCATGATCACAGCCTGCAGCGAACCGAAGGACTTCTCTCCACCAACCGCCATCACCGGCATTGTCAGTTTCTTCTGCTCAAAGACGTTATTGTCCTTCGCATCTTGAGAGAAAGCGGCAAACTGCGCGAACCCGGCTCGCATTCCACCCGGTTGCGCGTAAGTGGCGGTAAAGAAATCTCTAGTGGCCTCGTCAGGCTTACTTCGATCGGCCGTAAAGTCATTCCAAATTCTATCAAAGTAGATACGTTCCCGGCCCGCTACCAGCCGTTCTGCATCAGGTCCATGAAAATTGAAGTGCCAAACCCCGGGATTTTGGAGAATCTCGCTCCAGGGATCAATTCCGGGGATCGGTGCGTCCATAACAACAAGCCGTTCAACCTTATCGGGATAAATCGCGGCGTAGGCGTAGGCAACCATGTTGCCGATGTCGTGAGCAACAACAAATGTCTTGTCATAACCCAGCGAGGTCACAACAGCACGAATATCTTTGGCCTGAGTTTTTTTGTCATAGCCGTCATCTGGCTTGGAGGAACGTCCAATCCCACGGAGGTCCGGCACCACCACTGTATGGTCCTTCATGAGATCTGCTGCAAGCGGAGCCCACGAATCGCTATTCTCTGCGTAGCCATGGATCAGCACCACTACGGGCCCACTCCCTCCCGAACGCACAAAAATGTCGGCACCAGCGGGGCTGTGTACCGTCTTTGCCTGAAAGCTGGAGGGCAAGGAAGGTGGAGATTGGGCTGAAACAGTCGTAACCGCGAAAAGCGTTACGGCGATGAAGCGTCGAATCATTGATGCCTCCGGCACGATACTACGCCCGCTTATTGTGTTCTGGCTAATTCCGAAAGCCACGGGAACCCGAGTCGAACCCCCGGTCCGAAAAGCGCTACGGCCAGAAACCTAGATGCTTGGCTCTGCTCGGCGTGAGGCGCGATGCATCAGGTCATGCCCCAAAATCCAAGCCTGCCCAGAATCCCCAATTTCTAGGAGTACCGAAACATTAAGAAACGCGCTTCCCCAGGAGCGCGATTTGCACGGCTCAAAATGAACAGCAAATTTTTATTTATAACAAAATCAAAGCCATCTTGAGCGGTTCCCAGTCGGTTAGTTCTCCGTTCCCGCCGCCTTTTCCTGTACTCCCTTCGGCAAAATCGGACGCGCCCTCTCCACCCTCCACTGCACTCCGCCGGGAACTTCTCTTTCCGTGCGAGTGATCCGTAATTTCCCTTGCGCCAAATAATTCAGGTGCACGTAATCAAACGCCAGTCCCGCCGACGCCAGCAACTTCATATAATCTCCGTGCGCGGTTTCATCGGGCGCTTCCGTGTAGCCGGAGTCCCAGGTAATGTCCGGCGAAATTCCGCCCACTCCTCCGCTGCCCGGAGCCGTCGCCGCCGCTCCTCCCGCCGCAGTTCCTCCCCGTCCCGCGGTTCCTTTCAGCGACATGTAAATCCGGATGCCATTTACGATGGGCTGAAACATGTCCCGCGGCTGCCATCGCTGCCCGAATCTTTCATACCGCGCGTTCATCCGCGTTTCGAGCGGCAGCAATCCCGGCACGTTGCGCTCCGCCTCCACAATTTGATCGCGCAGCGCGTAAGAAACCTGCATCGAATAGGGATGCTCCGGGTCGCGCATGTAGCTCAAGCTGGTGAACCATCCGCGCGGAATCCACCACGCCCGCCCCGGATTCGCGCCCTGCCGGCTTTGCACCCATCCCGTGTATTCCGAAAATGGCTGCACCCATTCGTGCGAAGGATATCCGTGCGGATTCAGAAACGCATCCGGCAGCCACGACTCGATCAATCGCCGCCGCGTCCGTGATTCCGGATACACAGGATCAATTTCACCCTGTCCCGCGGACACATCCGCGCTGAGCGATCCGTGATACCCGGGATGCAACAAATTGTCGGGAGTAATTTTGGCCAGGTCCACGGAAAGTTGCGCCCCGTCAGTGTTGTCAATCGGATGCAGCACCACATTCACTTGCTTCAGCGCTTCGCGCGCCGCGGAATTCGTCACTAAATCTTCGCCCAACTTGTCAATGTGACTGGTGCTCGAAACTTCGTTGGCGTGTTGCCGCCCCGAATAAATAATCACCGCTTTAAGTGTCGCTTCTTTTGCAGTGGATCTCAGCGTCGAAGGACTGGGCAACATCACATCCGCGGCCCACAAATCTTTTCCCAGATAACTGCGCCCCATCCAATAAGCATTCACACCGGGAAAAGTTGCCAACCGCGCGAGAATCGCGGCGTTCTCCGCCGGGCTGATTGGCTCCTCCCACTGCACAATCGGATTGCTCGTATTCTTGCCCGCGTAGTTGGAAATCATCGGTCGCGCCGTCACCGGAGGGGATATCGCCCAGCTCGCAAACGACCTCTGGGGCGCTGTGTTCTCTTTCGCATCAAGCGCTGGAGGCAGCTCAAATTCCATGGCCATCTTCTGCAAATGCGAATATGCAATTTCATCGCGATACAATCCCGCGTCATGCATCCGCGCCAGCCACGAGATTTGCGCATCTGCCTGCGCCACGGAAAATATCGACCGGTCCACCTGATCCTGACCTTCCACCTTTAGCCACTCCTCATATTTGTCTTCCAGAAAATCCGCGGGCAGCGACCACATCAAACTTTCAACGCCGGTTGAACCCGCGCTCACGCGCGCTTGAAGCAATCGTGGCATCATTTCTCCACTCAACACCGGAAGATTCCTCTCGCGCTCGTGATGTTTGCCCTTTCCATCCGTCCAGCTCAGTCGCACCAGGGGATTCGCCGCCGCCTTTCCATAAAATTCCACGTGCACGTGCCCGTCTTTTCCATCCTCCGATCCATGCACAATTGGAATCACTCGCCCGATATAATTGATCGCCCGCCCCGTCTCCAGGTCGCCCATCATATTGATGAAAGTGTCGGTCGAATAAAATGTGTCTTCCTGAATTGCTTCCAGTGTCGAAATTCTTTCCTTATCTAGTCCCAGCGAATAATCCGGCTCGCTCAAATGAATATCCAATTTCAATGTGTCAAATGGCGGCACAAATTCCTGGCGCAGATCTCCATGCGCTTGCGCCATCACGAAGTGATAGACCTTCGGCAACACTACGTTTTGATATTTGTCCCAGTATTCCTCGATGTCTGTTTTGATTCTCTGGTTCAGCACCGCTTTCGCGCCCACCTCCAGTTTCACCCAGCCGGTTTCCACCTCCACTTCTTCATACCGCGGAATCACGCTGTTGTAGGGCTGCATCGCCGTCGTTATCGTGAACGGTCGATTCAAAATCTCCTTGCCGGCCGCATCCAACGCGCGCACGCGATACGTCGGGCCGTGCTGATCGGGCGATTCCATTTCGCTCAGCGTGATTTTTTCCAGTGGAAGATTCAATTTCTTCGCCAGCATTTCATCTACGGGATAGAGTTCCTGCACCCACCGTGCTGGAGAAAACATCGAGCGTTCTCCGGTAGGATCCACGTCCTTCGCAAATTCAATTTGAATCTGCGCGGCGTTTTTTCCAGCAAGTGAAGGAGCAATTTCATCCATTAGCCAGCTATACCCCTGCTTGTACGCGCACAGCACTTCCACGTGAGCGCGCGCGCGATCCGCGCCAGCGTCAATCAGCATCTTTGAAAGCTGCTCCTGCAACTTCACGCGTTCTTCCGGTCCTTCGCTCACGCGCGCAATCAAATTCACGTTCTCCCCGGATTTTATTTGCGGTGCGGCGCCCTTCACCGCCTGCAAAAGTTTGTTGCCTTCCCACGGAATCACGAAATCCTCGGAAAATGTTGGCGCCGCCTGACGGAAAGGAAATCCAGGCTCCTCGAAATGCAGTTTCGGATCTCTATTGCAACACCTGGTGCCAGCATGAAGACTGTCCGTTATTACATCCGCATTCGCGACGTGAATTTTCTTCTGGATCATCTGCTGAATGAATTTCGTCAGTCCGGGATCGGCCAACTCCACATACACTTCAGCTTTCACGTTGCTGGCCTCCGCAATTCCCGGCGTGCCCGAATTCATTTCATCCAGCCACTGATCCAAATGGTAGAGCGCCGCCGAGGCTTGCCCCGCACCCGATCGCAACGAAAAGAATCTGTGCAGGTCGTAGCGAATTTCTTCGAGAGAAAGATTTTGCTTTCCCGTGTCCCACAAATTCGGAAATCGGTCCGCGAGCAAATCCAATGCCGCCGCTGACCCCGCTTCATCTCCGCGCACCAGAATCGCGCCGCGCCTTCCAAACGCTTCATCCACAGCGCGCGCTTCGCCTTCGCCCGGAGCAAGCGCGGTTTCCGCTTGCGCGGCAACGGTATCGTTGGCGCGCAATTTCTTTTCTGCTTCCTGCGCCAGCGTTGAATCACCGGCAATCACAGCTTGCGTGCGCACTTGTCGCGGAGTCACATCGGCGGCAGGAGACGCAATCGGCAGCGTCAATCCGGTTGTTTCCATTCCCATCCGCGCCGCGAAATTCGCCATGGCAATTCCTTCGGCGCCTGAAGGAATATAAAGATGAGCATCCGACGCGGAGGGAATCGGCATTCGCGCGCTTCCGGTAAACAATCCTCGACTGGTATAAAGTGTGGCGAGATCCAATTTCGTCGCTGGTGGCGCGGCTCCCGCACCACCGCCTGCGCCAGCTGCTCCAGCTCCAGCAGCGGCGGAACCTGCATCAACATTCGCTGCGGCGGCGGGATTTATTTCTGCGGCGCCAGTGGGGTTTGTTTCTGCTCCAGCAGTGTTCGTATTGGTGGGCGCAGTTGGAAGCGGTTTTGGATTCACCGCGGAAACACGATCCGTTCCGTTGACTACAAAGAGTTCATGCACCGCGCCAAGGTGATTGCCATTGAATGCAGTCGCAAGATCCGATGCGGTGATTGTGAAATTTGCCGAGACAACGGCGCGATGGATTCCCAGCTCGCCGTGAGAATAGACCAGACCAATCAGTTTTGCGCCGCTGCCATGGCCAACAGTGTTGACGGCATCTTCAATCGCGGAAAGTTTTTCTCCCGGTACTTTCCATTGATAAGGCGCGCGCGATGAAAACGCATCAGCGGCCGCGGCGAGTCCAATCGCGTCAGGCGACATCACCGCGATGGAATCTGCATCTGCGAGGATGCAGCCTTCATTTTTCTGAATCTGCTCCATCAGAAAAAGCGCGGCGGAATTCACGGAGCCGTTGAGAATCCGAATGGACGGAACATTTTGTATTGACTGTGATTTTGTGACAACAAGTGGAAGAGTTAAACCCGTTGAACCATAACCCAGACGAGCGGCGAAATTTGCGGCGGCGGAATTTTCCGCGGCGGAAGAAGAATCAGGCACAACAATTTTTCCGTTGATTGCGTCGGCGATTCCATCGCCATTGGTGTCCATCAACATCCAGCCGATGGAAAATGGATCAGAGAGATGAAGAGAAAAATTTTGCGGCGGCGCGGAGTTTTGTGAATCGCCAACAACGGAAAATAAAATTGCAAAAACAAAAGTAAAAAACATTAGTGCGCGGCGCATGATTTTCTCCTGAATGGAAATAATTTAAAAAGTTGGCGTTTTTCGCCGAGGGCAGAGGACGGAGATGGGGGCGTCTGTAAGTGCAACAAATACAAGGACATACGGGCATTTTGCTTAGTTGGTTGGTTGACCAACCCAATAAGCCGAAAAATGATTTTTCTGAAAAACACGATTTTTGCGAGCGGGAATACAGGACCCAAGATTACTGATCGCATATCAATTTCAACCCCTGTTCGAATGCTCCAGGAAGTGGCTCTTGGACTGCGCGAAACTCCTAACAGACGAGCAACTTCGAGATTTCTCGTCGTCCCGCCGAGCGGGAATCCTCGAAATGACGACCTCAAGCCGTAACGCAAGCAAACTCCTAAGGGACGGCGGCGGAGGGAATCGCCGGATCGGTTTTTGGGAAATGCTTTTCGTACCAGGCGATGCAGCGGATGATGCTGTCCACGGTGTGCGCGGATTCGCGGATGCCGTGACCCTCGCGCGGATAGCGCACCATGATGGTTTCCACGCCAACATCCTTGAGGGCGACGTAAAACTGCTCGGCTTCGGCGATGGGTACGTCGGGATCGTTTTCGCCGTGCATCAGCATGGTGGGAGTGGCCGCGGCGGCGACGTGCTTCAGCGCGGAGCGCTCCCACAGAAGATTCATGAAATCGCCCTGATGCGGGAGCTGGCCAAACTCCATCTGCTCATACTGGTTGTAGTAGGTCATGTAGTTGTAGCTGATCAAATTGGAGATGCCGGCGATGGGAATGGCGGCGCGAAACATCCGCGTCTGAGTGATGAGCCAGTCGCTCAACTGGCCGCCGTAACTGACGCCTTCCACGCCCATGCGCTCGCGGTCAAGCCAAAGGTAACGGCGCAGCGCGGCGCTGACTCCGTACAGAACGTCCTGCGCTTCGTTGCCATCCTGATCGCCGAAGACGGCGTCGGCAAACGCCTGGCCGTATCCGGTGGAACCACGATAGTTGACGTGGAGAGTGGCCCAGCCGCGCGCGGCGTACACCTGATCCTTGAAATTAAATGCCGGACCGTTTTGTCCGTGCGGACCGCCGTGGATGTTGACGATGAGCGGATGCTTGGAGGTGGCGGTCATGCCCAGCGGTTTTACGAGGAAGGCTTCGACTTCGTACTTGTTGTCGTTGCTGATGAAGGTGAAGGGAATGACGTCTGCAATCTGTTTATTGCCGAGAATGTCCGCGTTCAAGTTGGTGATTTTTTCACTGGCGTTATAGCTGTCAAGAACTGTAGTTACGCTTGCCAATGGGTTGATCGTACTCATCAAGTAAAGCTCAGCCATGTCTCCGGGACTAGTGTACGTATAGGCCATGGTGCCGGACTTAGAAAGTGAAAAAGCGCCAAACGAACCACGAACCGCAAAAACTAGTTCGGTCTTGCCGGATGTGACTTGTTGGTTCGGTATGACAGGCTGGCGATAGAGGAAGACGCTTCCACGGGATTGTGCAGTGAAGTAGACAAAGCGGCCATCGGGCGACCACTGCGGCGGACCCTGCCGGAAATCTGCATCAGCAAATTCATGGCGCCCGGAACCATCCGCATTCATGACCCACACGTGGGTATCTTCCATGGTGGTTTCGCGGTCGGTGAGGCCGCGCTTGGTGGCGAGGAAGGCAATCATATTTCCATCGGGCGACCATTTCGGATGATATTCAGCGTTTTCTGTGGCGGTGAGGCGGCGGATGGAGCCGTCGCTGACTTTGATGGCGAAAACGTCGTAATTGAAAAACTGGTCGGCGTTGGGGGACGGGTCAGAGATAAAAACAATTTCATCGCCGCGCGGCGACCAGTCAATGGAGTGCTCATAGGCGTCACCTTTGGTGAGCTGGCGAATCTGTTTTGTGGCGATATCCACGATAAAAATGTGCAAGCGGCGGTTGTCATTGAAATGCGTGAGGCCTTCGGCGGCATCGGGTTTGTACATGTAGCGAGTGATGACAATGGGGTCGCCGGTGGCGTCGGCGGTTTCAGGGCCGGGCGTTGCGGAAACGAAGGCGATCTGTTTGCTATCGGGCGACCAGGTGACGCTGGCGCCCGTGGAAGGAAGCGGAGCGTTGGTGCCGGAAACTTCGGCGAGAAAAGTTGCGCCGGTGCCGTCGGGATGGGCGATGACCAGTCCATTTTTTCCTTCGGCAGCGCCGAAGTAGGCGATCCAGCGACCGTCGGGAGACCAGACGGCGCCGCCCGAGCCTTCGTTTTCGGCTCCCATGCGGATGGATTTTTTGGTGGCGAGATCCATGACCCAGAGTTGTCCCCAAGGGCGGCCGGGACGGTCATAGCGCACGATGGTGTAGGCGACGAGCTTGCCGTCGGGAGAAATTTCGGCCTGGCCAACGGAACGAAGTTTTTGGTAGTCGGCGGGCTGGAGTGCGTTTGAGATTTGGGCGCGGGCGGGAGGGGCGGCGGTCAATATTAATGCGCAGAGCAAGACAATTGCTGGCGGAATTTGGAGTGCAGATGGAATTCGAGTGCGCATTGGGTTCTCCGTTGATGGATTCACATGATCCGTCGAGCCAATCATTGAATGGGGGGCATTCTATCGAAGAATTTGGGTGGGGATGAGTTTTTGTGGGGGGAAGACGAAGGAGAGAGGCTTAGTCAACACCCGCACCCTTGCGCATCAAAGGATGCGGTACCCATGCGTCCGCCTTGACCACTTATCGGCCGCACCGACTACTTTGAATTCTCGCCGCTTGGGTTCGGAGGCTGTTCGACTATTTTCTGCAACAATATATACTTTGCGCGAGTTTCCTCCGCTGACAGACGAATAGTTATGACGTCCGTAGTGGAGCGCAGGGACTCATACCAGCGACGGAAATATTTGAATGCCGCCCCTATGCTGACACTTACAACCAAGAAGAACTGAATTCCCGCGACAATCTTAATGGCCGCTACGTTAGGTAGGTCTGTCGCGTATATGGGAATAAAAATAGAATCAATCAAAGCATTCCGCCATAGGAGTGGGGCGTGTGCAACCTGGGCAATTCCGAAATAGGCGAAAGAGAATAAGAACGCAAAATACAAATGAATTGAGAGAATCAGCCCACCACAAATGATCCACAGCCAGCGAGAATAGGCCGGCGTATTGGCAATCCATCGCGAAGTTCTCTCAAATATCTTGATTTGGTTCAGTAGGTTCTTTAGGTCCTGGACTGGAGCACCCTCAAAATTGAGCACTACCAATTGATCGAGAGTCTTGTTAATGGTTTCCCGGATTCCATTCTCAATTTTTACCAACCAAGATTGAGAGAAAACGGAAACTCTAACAACTCGATAAATCTTGACTGTCAAATGTATGAGAAATATGACGAGCGCAACTTCTGTCACTAGTTCATGAGTGGACCACAATATTAGTAGACCCCATAGCAAGGTGAATCTCCAAAATGGACGGCCTAAAACTCGGAAGAGCGAGAGTAGCTTGGGACCTATGCTGGACTCTTCTGCCGTCGTGATTGGAGCCGAGAGTGCAAGCGCATCGTGCAATTGAATCACCTTAACTTTAGGGAATGTAAATCCGTTTGTTGCCTTTGCTCCGAACCATCGGCGAAGAACAACTATCGATTTGATGGGGAAATAGAAGAAATAAAATAGCAGTATGAGGGGGAAAGCAAAGATATAAGCAAGATTCGTCAGCGTTCTCCAAAAGCCGGACCCAGCTATAAACCCAAAGATGACAAGAAGGGTGAGCAAAACACATTCAGTTGCGGTCAAATGGAGATGCTGGGTCAGCCATTCAATTAAATTAGACTGAGTATTGAAAAAGAAGAAAGCGTGAGACCAAAAGAAGCCTGCCAAGAGAAAACGAGTTAATCTTCGACCAAGATCAACCAACTTTGCCATAATGTTTTCCGATACAGAAAGATACCCGAATGCTAATTTAACATGTTTGGGGTGCGATCTCCTTGAAGATCCCTTAGCGGCAGCTCTCGGGCGGGTGGCTGCCCTTTTGTTCGTGGATGGCGTATTGCAGTTGGGAGCCTGTCCTCGTCTTGATTGGGGAAATAAAATCGCACCCGGATGGTCATTGAATTGGGGACATTCTATCCAAAGGTTTGGGTGGGGGTGAGTTTTTGTGGGGTAAGAAACACGACACGAGTCTGTGGGCCGATCCGCGGTGAATAGAAGAAAAAAGAAGGCTTCACGAACCCCACGTTCGCCCACCAGCGCGGGAGGAACATGGGGGACCCACAAACGAGGGCCAACTCAAAACCGCACTAAAACTGCGGCCACCCGCCTGGGGAGAGTGGAACTCCCGGCCTAAGGTTTAGAAACCCTCCGCTCTATCCATCTGAGCTACAGCCTCGTTCGTGTGAGACAAACGTGGGGCGCCTGGCTCTCAATTCCGCACCCTGCCGTCACGAATATGGAGATTATAATAGTAAACTATCCGCGCGGTACCTCCCAGGACGATCGCTATTGCCAAGCCCCATCTAAGAGGACCTAAATCAGACTGTTCGGCAACGGCCACAGCCGAAGCAAGGATAGCTATTGACCAGGTGACGCTCGCAAAAGCGCGGGAGATAAACCTGGCTTGCAGAAAGCCAATTGCGCACCAGACCACGAGGAGCGCAAACGACGCTAAGTATGGATGCGCCCTGATAACCCAATGAAGCATTCTGCACGCTCTTCCTTACTCATTACTGCCCGTTCCGGCGCATATACCGCGGCTGGTGGGCACAGTAGTGAAGTTATGTTCATGACGGTGGCCCACGGATGGAGTATAACATCCGGGGAATTATCCGGGGAGTACCCTGAGGGTGCCCCACAATCAAGGGCCAATTCAAAACCGAACTGAAACTGCGGCCACCCGCCCTACACCGTCATACATTCAGCCCATCTGACAAGGCGGCGTAGTGCGCTGCAACTTTTAGCGGAGGATACTCTGGATCCCCACCCGACAGAGGCTCCGCGAAGGCCAGGAACGTCTTTCGAGCTTCTTCGATAGATGCATCGAGCATTGCTTCCACGAGGGATTTCTCGCCGGCGAACCTGTCGTAAAGTTCGCTGCAGGAAATTGCCCATGACCTTGTTTCCTCCATGAGCATGAAACGGAACAGCCCACATTCGGCATTAAATTCCCAAAAATCAGCTGTATCTATCGCGAGCTCAAAGCAAGGTGGAAAAGGATCCAGTGGCTCTGTGGCGACTGCAACGCAATGGTGGTATCCCGCTTTCTGTAAGACTGGAACAATCCTGTCAATCTGCCAGGGTCTGAAATGACCACCATCTTCGACCAGCACCACCTTCCAGCCATGCTGAATGATCCAATCGGTCCGGAATTCACACTCGTGATACTCGTCTGGCAACATCATTTCGGCAGCGAGCTTTTTATATTTATCGACGGCCTGCGTGTCTTGTATCGCTTTCATGGGTTGTATCGTACCCAGTTTATTTTAGGCGCGCCGCTTGGTGGTTGGTATTCAAACGTTGGCCTACCGTCGTTGCTAAAATTCCGTAGAACTGCCTTGCCTCCGTCGGGCAATTCCTTCACCCGCGCGATCATCAGTATACGGGCTTGCCGTCCACGGTCATCTTGTCGAGCTTGAATTCAAAGGTTTTCTTTTCCGAGCCGAAATCCCCCATGGCCGGATTCAGGAATTGAACCTTTATGGATTTGGCTCCCGCCCCGAAGATCGGTTCACCGTTCAGGAACCGCGGAAAGGTGATATCGAATTCGTAATCTGTCCCCTGCGTGATGGAAAAAGAATTCGGAACTACATGAACGCCTTTGTCGGTGATCAAGATGAAGTCCTTGGGGACACTTCCCGCCTGCAAGCTTTGCCAGGCCTGCACCAGCATCGTGGAAAGGCCATCCCTGTTTGCCTTGTAAATTACGTGCAGGGCAATGACATCCGGCGGAGTGGTCTTGACCAGTTCCTCGATTTTTGAATCGAGGGCCTTCTTTTGCGTTGCGTTCATGCCGGCGGAAGCTGTCCCCAGCTCTTGTTCCCGCATGTAGGCGTGACGAATCGGTTCGGCGGAAAGAATCTGGAAGAAGTAATTAATTTCGCCGACCCCGGAATTTTGGGCGCCCTGCACGGTGTCGGTAGAGCTGGCATCTCGCGAGGCAGAGGGCAGGTGCGAAGCATTGTTTGCATTTTCGACGAGGACTCGCCGCGCCCAGGGTGAGTCCTCCAGCATTTTCTTGCATTCCGCCGCCGTCCACTGCTTCCAGTCCTTTTCCACCCAAAAATTGTCCGCAGGGAAAGTTGCGAAGGCAAAACCCAAGGTTGCTAAGGCAGCCGCTATGAAGAACCGTTTCATATGAACCTCCTTGGAGCCGGTGTGATACTTGGTTAAAGACGATACTTCCTCTGTATTTCCGTTTCAATACTTATCTGCATCCTTGATAGCAAATTGCGGAACGACCTGCCGCGCGGCGGCGTGGGTAGAAGGGTTGGGGGTGGAGTGAAGGTGGGAGATGGCGTGGATTTACCTTCCCCGGGCTGGCCGGAAATGTTTAAGGCACAATTTGAGACCCCAGTTCGCCTGCTCATCATTGGCCGAATTATGTTTGGGGTTGCGCAGATTATTTTCCTTGTGAACCTCTTTTGGAGCTTCTTGTTTGGCCGCGAGATTCAAACTCAGAAGATCTAGGATTTTGTTGGCGGAGGAGGGGAAGTCTCGGAATCCGGAAACGCTGCGCAAGAGCACCACCCTCACATGGCGAGGACGGGGCGCCTGCACGAAGACAATTTTGTTTGAGAGGGGGTCTCAACGCTGAGGCGCAGAGAAAGCGGAGGGAGCGCTATTGACCTTCGGACTTCCTACCAGTAGGATTCGGCGTTCAACGTCGACACGCCAAGAATTGCCGGCCCCCGAGGAACCATGAATTGTCCAAAGTGTGGCGCTAAGCTGATGGAAGGCGCTGGTTCCTGTCAGTGGTGTGGCCAGGCTACGCCGGAAAATGCCGCGCAAGTAACAACCGGCACGGCATCCGTTACGCAGCCGCCCGCCGTGGAGCAGCCGTCCGCTCCGCTGCCCATTCCGGGGAGATTCACTTGCCCGTTCTGCGGCAATCAAGGTGCTCCGATCATCTCCAAGACCATGTCAAGCGGCGGTTGGGTTTTATTTGCGGTTCTGCTGGTATTTTGCCTGCCGCTCTGTTGGCTCCCATTTGTTTTAAATGGCACCAAGGATGAGGTTCGGAAATGCTATGGATGCGGCGCGAAGCTGAGCTGATGCGGGAGAGCAGCTGGATTGACGAATCTCCCCGATGGGCGCGGGCTTCATTTGCAGCTTACTTAGCGTGGAACATCATATGGCTGGCGTCGGGAAGAATACCGCCAAGCGCGATTCGCGCGATTCTTGGTGTGCCATGCCCCACAACGGGTTGTACGCGGGCCTTTCTTTTTTTTCTTCGGGGAGACTTGCACGCGTCACTGCTGTGGAACCCGTTCCTGGTACCGATTCTGATTTTATCGGGCTTGTCGTTGCAGATGCTGACGCTGGCGGCTGTGCGAAAGAAAGAACTGGTGCTGCCGAAATGGATGGGCAGAGCGTGGTGGAGTGTGCTGGTGATGGCATGGATCGCGAAATTCCTGGTTGGCCGGGCGTATTGGTAGGAAATCGGTGCAGGCTTGGAGGAATGTGGTGGGGCTGGGGAGAGTCGAACTCCCGACCCGCGGTTTAGGAAACCGCTGCTCTATCCATCTGAGCTACAGCCCCGACGCTGGATCAGTTTATCGCGAAGGGGGAGGGAGCAAAAGGGGATGTTGGCGACGTGTGATTTAAGGCGCGAGCGCGGGGGCAAGAGTGAGCGGTTGAAAACCCTGAAGGATGGATCGGTTGGGGCGGGGATGAAAAAATGGTTGCGCGGACCGTTTGCGGTCCGCGCAAGTTTCGATGCCGGTTAGGCGAGTTTTGTGCCGAAGACCAGAATGGCGCGATCGTGGTCCTTCAGCGCGGCGGCGCTTAGAGCGCCATGCTCCGGTTTCTTGAAGTCGATCATTTCGGAGCGAACTTTTCCCCACCCCGCGCGCTTGAACATTTCCTCGTATTGCGCGGCGCTTAAATTGTGGACGGGGAGTCCATTGTCGCCAATCCATTCGGTGGACTTGGCGGTTTCACTGAATTGGCACATGAGGATGCAAACGCGGCCTCCCGGTGCGGTGGCATGAAGCAGATTTCGCATCACCTGTTCCTGCTTATCGAAGTAGTAGAAGGCTTCGATGCTGACGATCTTGGTGAGGAAATTGGCAGGGCCGGGAATGTCGATGGACGAACCGCAGTGAAAGGAGACGTTGGGATAGGAGGCGCTTCGTTCTTTGGCCAGCTTGATCATGGAATCCGAAATATCGAGGCCCCTGACCTGACTTTTCGGCCCGGCGACATCGGCGAGCAAACGGCAGAACCATCCGCTTCCGCAGGCAACGTCGAGAATGCGATCCTCGGGCGAAATATCCATCCTTTCGATAATGGCTTTGGCCAGATGAGGATGATTCCTCTCCATGGAATCGGTTCGGCCAGTTTCCGCCCAGTGATTGAACCTGCGCCGGAGCAGAGGATCGGTCTTGTGAGTCGCCACCGCCCATTTGAGCTCGAAAAACGCGCGGGCCCTCTGGAGAGTCCTGCGGATGCCCGGCGGAGCGAATGACAATATCGAACTGGAAGCGCTTGAACTCATCTCTATGGTCCCTTCCTCTGATTGGCGTTTTTGAGCCATCATTCAAGTGCCCTCCAGCTTGGCGGCACGCTCATTCACGAGTGTCCATCACAAGGGTTTAGACCTTCCTTGCTGGACGTTCCCATCCCGTCAACACACGAACCCGAGTAGATGCAGCGGATTTAGTTCGATGCGTTTTGGCGGCCTCAGCTTTGGGCTGCCGACAAGACCCCTCGGAATGAGCAGATATAGCTTGGCTCATTTTCCTGAAACTGGAAATAGTCCTTTCCCCTGCTTTCGCAAAGATACACTCCCAGCGAAAGCACCTAAGGAGACATCTGGCCTAGGGGGAAGCAAACGGCGTGCCGGAAGTGAATCAGCGTAACTTACAGAATGTTAATGACTTAAGTGAATCCAACTGAGGCAAGACTTGGGAAAAAGTGAAAAGATTTTCCGTATTACAGTACCGGCGAGGCGGAGCGGGGGAGGAAATCCCTAGATGCTGGAGGCAGTCAGGGATTGGATTGGGGCAGTAACCGAGGCCGATTCCGACGAATTGCTGGAGACCAAAAAGTTCAAGCGAAAGGTGGGGCGATGCGGCACAATTGGCCGCCAAAGGAGGGGGCCCTTGCACCAATGAGTGAGCCAATCCAAACCGCGAAGGCGGGTGTACGGGCAAGCGGCATCCGCTGGACCATCATGGTGTGGCTGATGCTGGTGCTGATGCTGACGTATTTGGATCGGCTGAATTTGAGCATCGCCGGGAAGTTTATTCAGGATGAGTTTTCGATCAGCACGCAAATGATGGGTTGGGTGTTCAGTGCGTTTCTATTGGGATATGCGCTGTTTCAAATACCCGGAGGGTGGGCGGGGGACCGATTCGGCGCGCGCAATCTTTTGACGATGGCGATTGTGTGGTGGTCGGCATTTACGGCGCTGACGGCGC
>Ga0209167_10000136_pt1 | contig 71786 bp, 97 predicted proteins | sample Coa_R1_9_FD_187154 | JGI IMG/M metagenome (GOLD analysis project Ga0209167, IMG submission 187154) | Surface soil microbial communities from Centralia Pennsylvania, which are recovering from an underground coalmine fire - Coalmine... | ecosystem: Environmental > Terrestrial > Soil >... | reverse complement strand
TGCAGACCAGCATAATATATTTTCTGCTCGTCCACCTTGCTCACCGTGTGCCAGTCATCTTCCTCAGAGCCTTTATATCTGAAAACATCGCCAACCTCTAACTGAGCTAAAGTTCTGTATTTTTTCGGTCCGTAAAGTAAATGATCAGCTATCGCCTGTTTTTGATATAGTGCACAATAAGCATTTTTTGGGTGTTTACATTCCGTTACCTGATCGCTGTCCTGGCTGCAAATTTCACAGATCATATATCCTCGTCATTGACAATCTGAAACTCCGTCTCTGCTGCTGAATAAACAGGACGCTTATCACTCTCTGGAACCAAGGCTGGTTTGCCTGAAGGTTTTACTAAAAGTGGGGCCACCAGTTCATTAAAAGCTGGTTTTCCGATCTTCTTTTCCATATCACCCAGGCCCAGAATAGCAGGTTCTTTAAAGATATCCTTAAATCCTTTTTTCTTAAGCGCTTCAATAACAGCTTTCTCATCACTGTATTTACGCAGGCTTCGGCCCTCAACGATTTTGTAACCAGGCCACTGTTTTTCTCCACTAATGGCTGTTGCCAGTGCATAGTCCTGAACGGACTTGATCCACTTCTCAAAAGTATCAGCGATCTGAAGCACCAGGATTACCTGGTCATCGGTCAGAAGGTCCGGATTGATGAATTCCAGTTTGGCCAGTTGCATACTATGGTCATGCAGCGCTTTACAGGTACCGCGTGCTCTGCAAAATGTACAGGCCTTACCCGGAGCGAATTCACCCTCCCCTGCATAGGCTAAAGCTGCCCTTGGCTTTAATTCATTTTCAGCCCAGTCCAGTAAATCTTTCAAACTGATCTCCCAGGAAGAAAAATTATCCAAACGAGGCTGGTAGATGTTAAGCTCGATCATATCAATATCAAAGATATGGCCAAATTCTTTGTAGGCACCTAAAGCGTACAGTTTAAGCTGGGTATTATCTACGGCTGATACCGGAACACCCTTACCGTACTTCAGATCATTCAGGCGCATGATACGCTCTCCTATGACAATCGCGTCACCTGTACCGAAGCCTTCCTCCACGTAATCAGTCATGTCCAGCCTCGTTTCAATAAACAGCTCGGTACCTGGTTTACACTGGGCATGTACATAATAGGCGTATCCTTCCGCATAATCGTGCAGCTCTTTACTGTAATACTGGTTATTGAGGTGGACGGCCATGATCGTCTCAGCTTCAGCTGCTGTAATCATTCCTGCCAGTTGCCTTAAAATACATTCACCCACGGCGTGAGCCAATGTTCCTTCATCAGCATAACTAGATGAGATATTTGGAAATTCCTGCTCTAAACGAGCGGAGGGAGTGCAGACAAGCCATCTGCTTGCTGCCGAGGGGGATAGAATTGCGTGTTTTGACATTTTATTCAGTTTAATCAGTTTAAAAATTTTATATTCCGGGAGTAGCTTTACCGCCGTCACTGCCCTGGCAAGCTCGTTCGGTTTTATAACGTTATTATTGCCCGACTGTAGGCTTTACTCCCGGAATATATTTACAATTCGTTAAATTCAGCCAGTACCTCAGCATAATGTGCGGGGTCCAGTTTATTATCCGAGCTAATGGACGATGCGCCATATTTTTTAAGTATAGCACGGCAATCCTCTTTCTTTCCAGCACGGCCAAGCTCAATCGCTTTTTTCTGAAGGTCTTCCACCGTTACTTTCGGCTCTTCACTGGCAGGTTCGTTTTGAACATCATCACTGGGATCAGATTGTTTCGCTTGGTCAGCTTCGATCTGTGCCTTTGTACGCCTTTTTTTCTTTTCCTGCTCAGGCGCTGAACCTAAAAAAGTCTCAGCAATTTCCTGTGGAGTTTCTTGACCATCAGGTAGCGTATAAGGTTGACGCTTTTCAGGTACGGGCGTACTACCTAATAACTCTATTAAAGCTTCTCTGGCCTCGGCCCCTGTTTCAAATTGTAGTTCGATCTTTATCATGTGTTTTTAATTTTCGTTGCTTAGTATCACCTTTACGATATAATGGGAGTACCTCTAAATGAAAAATAACTTCTTCCTTAGTATAATTACTCTTACGCTTTGGCTTTTCAAAATGTTTCTCGAAAAACCCCATCTATAATATATCAGGTTCAAGCGTTTGCTGGTATTCATCCCAATATCCATTTTCTTTCAACCAGGTCTCCATCGCTAGTTCCGAAAGTTGAGCAATTTTTACGCGTGTCTTATCAAAAACAGGACCCCGTACAAAATTCACCATTCCTTCGCTCCAGGTTATTGTAATAGATGTTCTATCTTTTGCTGCCATTTCTGATTAATGTTTTAATAAAACAAATGTAATTATTTATTTTAATTAAATGCAAGAAAAATAAAAAATAAATTTATATCTTTGGTTTAAGCATGAAAACATTCGATTGGCTTTGGTTTCGGTTCAATGATATATTATTTTATCTTGACAGTGAAGAACCGCCCATGGTTCAATGGCTTGTAGATGATATCAGAAAAGAAGTTCTCTATTATAATAATGGTGTTTTTTCAGATGACGAAATTTGGTTTATTATACTACGTAAATTTGATCAATGGTTTGATGAATTTATGTGGTTAGAACAATTAGAAATTAATAAAAGAAATGGAAAAACTTGAATATTTACAATCGCAAAAACAAATTTTCGAAGCTCAGATCGAAGCTTTAGACAGAATGCGGGTTAGCTCGGCGTTTGAGTGGATGATTGCTTTAAAAGCCGGATTAAAAGAAATTGAACGACAAATTGATCTGATATTAGGAGATGATTTATTATGATGCAGTTAGATGAACCGAACCCAAAGTATGAATGGATTTTATTGCTTATCTTAATAGTGGGTGCTGTTGTATTTTTTATCATTCTTCCTCATATTGGACCTATAGTAATAACAAATGGTAAATGAAATACATGGGCTCAAAGCGTAGAATCGCTAAATATATCATTCCTATTATTATTGAAAATTTGTCCGCTGAGCAATATTATGTTGAATTATTTTGTGGAGGATGTAATTTAATTGATAAAATTAATCATCCTTTAAAAATAGCTAATGATGTGAACACATCCTTAATTGCCTTATGGAAAGCACTTCAAAATGGCTGGTTGCCCCCAGAATATATCGACAAAGAACAATATTATGACATCTGGCAAAATCAAGATTTTTATGAACCTGAGTTAGTTGGCTATGCTCAATTCTGCTGTAGCTTTTCAGGAAAACCCTTTTCTGGTTTTGCTGGTTACCATGAGGGTCAAACTATTAGGAATTATCAACAAGAAGCAAAAAATAATGTACTTAAACAAATAAATAAATTACAAACCACTACCTTCCTCTCTCTCTCTTACGACCAGGTACCGATACCTGATCATTCTGTTATCTACTGTGACCCGCCGTATAAAAACACTACTGGTTATAGAGTTAAATTTGATCATATTAAATTCTGGGATTATTGTAGAACAAAAAGTACCAATCACTGGGTATTCATTTCAGAATATCAGGCCCCAGTCGATTTTATCAGTATTTGGGAAGGTAAGCTTAAAGGAACTTTATCTCAAAATGGTATGTATAACAGAGCGGCCAAAGAAAGTACAGAAAAATTATTTATACACGAAAGCAAGTTTGACGAGTTCATTAAAACTATTTTATGAAACATATTCTTAGCTTAGATATTGAAGATTATAGTCCGGTGGACATTAAGTATGGTGTCTATAAACGGGCTGAATCTGGTGAGATCATCCTGCTGGCTTATTCACTGGACTACGCGCCCGTTGTAGTGCTTGATCTGACCAGACAAAAAATTCCTGCCTGGCTGCGCTCTGCATTGACGGATCCTGATTATATCAAAAAGGCCTTCAATGCCCCTTACGAACGGAATTACCTGAATATTACCTTAGGCATTTACTCACCGCCCGAGCAGTGGGAATGCACCCAGGCCCGGGCAGCAATGTGCGGATTACCGCTCAGTTTGGATGACGCCAGTAAAGCGTTAGGTTTGATTGAGAAAAAAGACCCTATTGGTAAATCACTGATCCGGTATTTCTGTATGCCTTGTACACCTACCAAGGCGAACAGTATGCGAACCAGGAATCTACCTGAGCACGATCCTGAGAAATGGGAACAGTTTAAGTCTTATAACGGCCAGGACGTTGTTGTTGAGCAGAATGTGGATAAGGCCTGTCAGTGGTATAAAATTCCAGCATCCGAGCATCATATATGGTGTCTGAATGAACGAAAGAATGAACGTGGGGTAATGGTGGATATGCAGTTAGTTGACTCCGCTATTGTGATCAATAAAGCCTATAGAGAAGAACTGATTGAAGAGGCAACCGCGCTTACAGGACTTTCAAATGTCAATTCACCCAAGCAGCTAAAAGAGTGGCTCTCCGCTGAAATGGAGGAAGAGGTTACTACTTTAAATAAACTGGCCGTGCGGCAGATGCTGCTGGATGAGGAAGACCCGGATGTAAAGCGTATTTTATCTATACGGCAGCTGATGGCTAAATCCAGTATCACCAAATACCTGGCTTTAAAGTTTGGGGCCTGCCATGATCAGCGAGTCCGGGGCATGATCCAGTACTACGGCGCTAACCGGACGGGCAGGGAGGCGGGCCGGGGCCCGCAGCCACAAAATTTCCCGCGATTGGAAGATATGTTTCAGGACTCTTTTAGTTTCCTAGATAATACCCGGGAATTAGTAAAACACCGTGATGTGGACAGCTTGCATATGGTATTTCCAAATCTTTCGAATATACTCTCACAAATGTTACGGCCTACTTTTATCGCTGCACCAGGTAAAGAATTTGTTGTATTAGATTTTTCAAGTATTGAAAGTCTTGCCGCGGCATGTTTGGCCGGTGAACAATGGCGAATTGATTTCTTTAAAACAGGTGGTGATATCTACAAGGCTTCCGGATCAGTAATGTTTCACATACCAATAGATAAAATTACCAAAGACATTCGGCAAAAATGTAAAATTGCAGAATTATTGTGTCAGTTCGGGGGATCCAGCGGAGCAATGGAGCGGAATAACGATACCATCGAAGATCCTAAAAAACGTATTCCTATAAAAGAAATTCCAGGACTGATCAAAACCTGGCGTGAGGCTAACCCCGCTATTGTACAGATGTGGTGGGATATGGACGCAGCTGCGAAGCTTGCTATTAATACTAACCAAACTGTCCCTGTTAAAAATGGTGTTGCTTTCGGCATGAAAAATGGTAACTTACTAATGAGATTGCCTTCAGGTCGATATTTGGTTTATCAAAAAGCTTTTCTGCAAAAATTTTATATAGCTAAAGTACCTGATATACATGTGGTAGATGGTAAGATCGTACCAAAAATTCATTTTGATGAAGATAACAAACCTTTCGTAAAGTTCTTATCAGTTAAGATTGGCAAAGTACAAAAAGATACGCCCGAGGAATATCAATACCTGCTCAAAAGAGCTGGACTTGCTTATAATACCAGCGGTTTTCATGAATACTTAAAAGAGTTCAGTTTAACTTACGAAAGGCCTAAACCTGGTAAACGGGAAACTGTATGTTTTTATGGGATGGACGGGATATGGAAAGTGATTGAAACATATGGGCCAAAATTTTTTGAAAATCTGGTTCAGGCAGCTTGTCGAGATTTACTGATGCACTCAGTAATGAATGTAGAAAAAGCAGGTTATCCGGTAGTATTAACCGTACACGATGAGTTTGTGGCTGAGGTATTAAAAAGTCTAGGGCTTACTCTTGAACAGTTAAAAAAGATCATGCTTCAGTTACCAGATTGGTGTGCTTGGTGGCCGGTTAGAGCTGACGGCTTTATTGGAGATTATTACATGAAATAATGAATAAAATAATTTGCTCAGAATGTAATGACTTTATGGCCGGCCTGAATGACAGCTGTATTGATCTAACAATTACTTCACCACCTTATGATAACCAACGCAAATATAATGGCTTTATATTTGACTTTGAACGTACTGCAAAAAATTTATTCAGAATAACTAATACGGGGGGGGGTGTGTTAGTGTGGGTAGTCGGTGATCAAACAGTAAATGGTTCTGAGAGCGGTAGCTCCTTTAGACAAGCGTTATACTTTATAAATTGTGGTTTTAAACTACATGATACCATGATTTATAGAAAGCTAAATTTCATACCAACCAATCATAATCGGTATGAGCAAGAATTTGAATATATGTTTGTTTTTGTAAAAGGAAAATTAAAAACTTTTAATCCTCTAAGATTACCGTGTAAATACGCAGGTACTTTTTATAGAGGGAATCCCAGTTTTTATAATGGAACTGATCATCTACAAAAGAAAAATAAAAAGCACCGTATTAATGATTATAAAAATCATGGAAATATTTTTGAATATAATACAGGTTCATTAGTCCGAAACGGAAAAACACATCCAGCAATATTTCCGGAACAATTAGCTGCTGATCATATTACCACCTGGTCAAATATTGGGGACCTTGTTTTTGACCCGTTCTCGGGATCCGGAACTACCTGTGCCGAGGCTAAACGTGTTGGAAGAAGATTTTTAGGTTGTGATATTAGTCAGGAATACGTAGATGATGCAAATGCTTATATTGCAAAAATTCAGGATATAACTGATATTTTATAAATACCTTTTGAGCGCCAACATAAGTTTTTCCTGCGTATCGTACTTCCCTGCCAATCGCTCAATTACCACCTGTTCAATACTATTCTTGGCCACGAAGTACTTTACAATAGTTGGTTTGATTTTTCCCTGACGGTCGATCCGGGATGAACACTGGCGGATTGAGTTTTTCAGAACGGGCGGTGACATCTATAAAGCCTCCGGATCGATCATGTTCCACACACCTATTGATAAGATTACAAAAGACCAGCGTCAAAAATCTAAAATAGCGGAACTTCTCTGCGGATATTCAGGTGGAGTCGGCGCAATGGAACGTAATAATGCCACCATTGAAGATCCTGCCAAACGCATTCCTTCAAAAGAGATACCCGGACTTATAAAAACATGGCGGGAAGCGAATCCGAATATAGTAAAACTGTGGTGGGAAACGGATGCCGCAGCAAAAAATACTTTAAAAACGGGACAAAGTACGCCGGTCGCACACGGAATCATGTTCGGTATGAAAAACGGGCACTTATTGATGAAATTGCCCTCGGGGCGCTGCTTGGTTTATCAAAAACCACACTTTAGAAAGTTTTATGTGGCATCTATTCCTGTTAAAACATTTGATGAGGAAAAGCTGGAATACACCACCAGAATAGAGCACGTAGAAGTGGGCGAGGCAAAAAAGCACAACATGGAAGAGTACTACTGGCACCTGAAGCGCTTGGGGTTGAAAGATGACGGATCAAGGCCGACCATACGTGAAAGCATTTGCTATTGGGGCCAGAACCAGACCAGCAAGAAATGGGAGCCTATCAAAAGTTACTCGGGCAAATGGGTGGAGAACTTTGTTCAGGCCACTTGCCGGGATCTATTGATGCATGCAATAATTAACATTGAGAAGGCCGGATATGCTATTGTGCTTTCGGTTCATGACGAAATAGTGGCTGAGGTGCCTAAAGGCAGCGTATCGTTTGAAAGGATTAAAGAACTCATGCTGGACGTACCTCTGTGGGCAAAAACCTGGGGAGTGCGAGCCGACGGATTTGTTGGAAAATATTACAAAAAATAGTATATTTGATTATTGTTCTCGTCTCACTTAACAGAACTTAAAACATAAAAAGACCTCGTTTGGATGATACGTTAGTGAGATGGCGTTGATTTTGATCGGGGTTCTTTGTTTTATGAAAAAGTTAGATTTAAAAGGAAAAGTTTTTAATGGCGTTGTCGTACTTTATGAAGTTGAATCACGAAACGGAAAAGAATCTCATTGGCTGTGTAGCTGCTATTGTGGAAAAGAATTTACAATAAAAGGGGTAAGTATTTCATCGGGAAGAACAAAAAGTTGTGGCTGTTTATTTCTAAATTGTAGAAAAATACACGGTGAATATAAAACCAGATTTTATAAAATTTGGTCAGGTATGAAACTTAGATGCAATAATCCAACCGCTGCTCATTATGATCGGTACGGCGGTCGCGGAATTTCTCTATGTGAAAGATGGGAAAGTTATCTAAATTTTAAAGAAGATATGTTTTCAACTTATTCTCCTGAATTAACTATTGATAGAATAGATAGTAACGGTAACTATACTCCTGAAAATTGTAAATGGTCTACCCGTAAGGAACAAAGCAGAAATACCGCAAGAAATGTTTTTATTAATACACCTAATGGCAAATTAACACTTTCCCAAATCGCTGAAATATCTGGCCTGCATAGAGAAATTATACGCTACAGAATAACTAAATACCCCCATATGGATTACACAGATTTAATATCCAGTAAAAGGATAAGAAGGTATTATAAATAACGTTTAAGTGCCTCCATTAATTTCTGTTGCGTATTATATTTGCCAGCCAATCGTTCCCGGATCAATTCCTCAATCCCCCCCTTAATTACATAATGCTTATTGATCACATGTTTAAGCTGCCCCTGCCTGTGCAAACGGCCCAGGAACTGAATGTATAGCTCTAAATCCCATGGCAGGGAGTACCAAAAAAGATGATGACCACCATCTTGCATATTGATGCCGTAAGCTATAGAATTGATCTGTGCACATGCTACAGAGATTTTTTTATTATTCCAGTCATCAATGTCCTGATCAGTAGAAATTTTTCGTAAATGCGGAATAGCTTTTTGAAGGCGCTCATAATCTGAGATGAACTGAAAAACGATTAGTACGGGCTCACCCTGCAATTCTTCTACATCAGAGCAAATAGCGTCGAGCTTGCTACCATTTATCACTTCATAATACCTGCTTCCATCTTCCCTGTGTCGGTAGATAGCTCCATTAGAGTACTGTAAAAGCAAATTATAAAGTCCTGCAGCGTTGACAGGGGTTAATTCTTGTCCGTCAGCAAATTTTAAAACTTCTGTTTTCTTAAATTCTAAATACCTGTCAAAATCTTCTAATTCAATTTCCTCATAAATATCGGTTCGTTCAGGTAACGATAAGTAATCCTCAACGGACATGGACATACAGATGTCCTTTATGGCATCATATATTTCCTGCTCAGCGCCTTTCTTTAAAATGTAACTGTACACGATATGCCCTGAACGTGCACCTGGCATAAAGTACTTATCCTTGTAAGCCCCGTATGTAGTCCCAAGGCGTTTCCCTTTATCAAGTAAAAAAACCTGACTCCATAGTCCTAGTAATTGGCTTGGAGCTGGAGTTCCTGTAAGACCTATCACCTGCCGGCAATAAGGTAAAATTTTTCTAATAGCTTTAAAACGTTGGGTTGACGGGTTACGATAATTGCTTAATTCATCTATAATCAGCAGATCAAACGGCCAACGTTTAAACGTCTTGGCACAATAACGCACAAGCCATGCAATGTTGTCCCTGCTCACCGCATAAATATCTGCAGAAGTATTTAAAGCTTTTATGCGCTGCTGTTCTGACGCTCGATTCGAAGTGTGCTGAATGACAGAAATGGTCAGATAATTAGTATGATCCCATTTTTTAATTTCTTTTGGCCACGTGTGCGAGACAACCCTAGACGGCCCGATAATGAGCGGTTTGTTTATCTCCATGTTCGAGAGCAACTCTACAATAGCCGTCAATGACATCACTGACTTACCTGTTCCTACAGTAAAGAAGCATCCTCTGGAGCGTGTATCCTGGACATCATTGTCGAGAATATGGGCCGTACCCCGGACCTGATATTGATGAGGCGAATATTTCATAAGATATCACCATATAATAAAGGTTCAAACAAATGAACAATAGTGTCCACGTTCCATCCATTTCCGAGCATTCTGTAACGTTGTGATTTACTTACACAATTAGAATAATCATCTGGAACGCCTTGTAACCGTTCCGATTCGATCATTGTTAATTGATTAATATGTTCTCCTGTATCGAATAATCCATTGCAAATAATCCCATTATCTTTTATAGAGGACAATGAACTTATTCTACCGTTATTTGTGGTAGCGTATTGGTTGTGGCTAAAATTTTTGATTTTTTGTTCTGTATCGAAAAATTTATTTCTGATAACGAATTGAATTTTTGATAAACCAGTTTTATCTGAGGCACATAAAGTAGCTGACTTTTCAAAATCAATTACCGCCCCTTGTTTTTTATTTTGCCATCTTAAAACCGCTCTTGCATCTATCAAAATATCTTTCAACAAAATACCCCGATCAGTAGGTTGGCCTTGAAACGGAATATTGGTCCAATACAGTCGTTTTCTGTTCTGTGCAGAAACTAATGCTGAATTTATCATTATGCATTCCATGCCCAAAGCTTTACTGATCACTGCCTGATATTCTTTCTTCATCATCACGTTTTCCAGAAATACTTTTACGTCCGGATGCTCCAGTTTGATCTCTTCGTAGATACGGACAAACTCAAAGAACAGCTTGCTGCGCGGATCTTCGAAGTTAAGTTGTTTGCCGGCAAAAGAAAAACCCTGGCACGGGCTGCCCCCGCAGATCATTCCTCCCGCAAAACTAACCTTATACTGCCCGAACTCGGTATACAGAACACCTTCAAAGTAGCTTACCTTGGTGACATCCCCGATATGAATAATATCCGGCCAATTGGCTTTACTTACCTGGATGGCATATTTATCGATTTCACTGGCAAAATATTGCTCAACAGGTATTCCTGCACGATCCAGTGCAATCATTGCGCAACTACATCCATCAAAAAGGCTTAATACATTCATCTATAAATAATTTTAAATCTTCATTCGTCCGTACAACAAACACCCTGAACCCCAACTTTTCCAGCTGCCTGTGAACCGCTAATTGCCTTGGCCTGGGTTTCTTTTCAGAAAATTTAGTCTCTACGAAAGCTATTTTGCCACCAGGCATTAAAATAAGCCTGTCAGGAAGCCCTGTAAAGGAATAGGCGTATAGTTTTATGGCTAATCCTCCTAATCGCTTTACAGCGTCTCTAAGCCTGCTCTCAATATACGCTTCAGCCATTTTAATTCAAAATTATCATTGCGTGACATCTCGGATTATATAACGTTTCACATTCCACCCAATAAACGGGACTCAGTGTGAACCATAAAACAGTAGTGATTTTTAGATTAGCCCTGCGAAACTGGATCCAATCCCGGGCAGAACCGTACTGATGATCAAATCTAAGGTTATAACAGAAAATGCTTTCCTGAAGTGGTTCTTCTATGACAAGTTTCATTTCACAAGTTGTTCTAATACCTTCATTTGTTTCCGGTCCATGTAGACCAGGCTTATCTCTCCCTGGAGATAACGCTGCCAGTTATTAAAATCACGACCCGTGTACCCCTTGGGTACGACCGGCGGGTGGGTTGCTGTTCTTTTCATATTTTTTAAATTTACACAATAACAGGCTTTTGACCCTTAAAACTAACTTTAGTGTTCAAAGCATTCTCTAAGGGCCATCCGCGCGAAATTCTATACCTGACTAAATTATAGGTATTTTTGTTCCATCCTAGTTTCTGACTCAATAAAGCTAATGCTATTCTTTCACCTTCGTAATCTACAAACAGTGTATTGGATCGGTTTAGGTTATTCTCACCACGGGTTATCCACCTACAATTATCAGGCGAATAACCTTTGTTATTATCCCTTCGGTCAAGCTGTAATGACGGATCAAAGCCATTTGATAAAGCCCATTTTTTAAACTCTACAAAAGAGCTCCATTCAGGGCAAACAGTAACACCCTTATCAAAATAAGATTCATGCCTGTGCCAGTTTGGCTTACACCTGGAATGCATTGATGCCCAGCGTTCAAACAGCTTGGTTTTTGATTCAAGATGCTGCTTACCTTTTTTCTTACCCATTGCGCCGGTGAAATTACAAACTCAATAATTTATTATATAGATGGATGAAAGTCTTTCCTGCATAAGTGGCCAGTTCACTATTTTTAAAGCAAAGCCGCGAGCCAACGCTCGCAGACTGGCTCCAGCAGAGGAAGTCGTCGAACACAAAAGCAGAACCGTTCCATTTAAAGTAAGGTTCGTATTTATATTGACTGGTATCACTCCAGTCAGCTTTCCAACCCTCATTTAAAATGTTACAGATTAAAGCAATCTGATCAAAAACGTGCATCTTTTCCCAAGCAGATTTAGTAAGGCCTGCTGCCTGGTAAACATCCTGTTCAGTTTTAATCTGGTCAGTAATTTTCTGACTAGCTTTCTTCACCAGATCGATCTGATCACTGGTGAGTTCAATTTCTACGGTTTTACCGTTTACCTGGATTGGAAGTTTCATGATAATAGTTTGTTGTAAATGTCTATGAATTGTTTACCAGCATAAATAGCCAGATCAGAATTTTTAAAGCAAAGCCGCGAGCTAACGTCCGTAAACTGGCACCAGCTGTAGTAGTAGTAGAACACAAAAGCAGAACTGCTAACCTGGAAATACGGATAGTACTTAATTTGACTGGTATTGAACGGATCAGCAACCCAACCTTCATTTAAAACCTCGCAAATCAGTTCTATCTGCTTGTCCGCTATATTATGATCAGAGCAATTTTCACAGGAGTCATCAAACTGCTTTGCTCTTTTAGGACCAATATATTCCAGCACATCCTGGAAAGTTTTGATACGGTCCGTAATCTTTCCAGTGTGCTTTTTAACTAAAGCAACCTGATCTTCAGTAAGCTCGATAGTAACCGTCTTACCATTAATTTCTACAGGGATTTTCATTATTTTAAAAATTTATTATAAATGTCAATGAAGTTTTTACCAGCTAATTCAGCTGTAGCAGCATCTTTATAGCAAAGCCGCGAGCCAACGTCCGTAAACTGGAGCCAGCTGTCGTAGCAGTTGAACACAAAAGCAGAACCGCTATAGTAAAAATATGGTTCATACTTTCTCTGATTACCATCAGAAAAATCTGCTACCCAGTCACCATTAAGTGCTTTGGCAATTAGTTTTAACTGCCTGTAAGCAACCTCATCGTCGGAAAGGCCACTATTAGCCTTATCAAAATCTTCCTGAGAGATTTTTAATTTTTTAAGTACATCTTTGAAATTTTTCATAATAACTCTTTTATTTTAAAATAATCTTGTTTCTCCTGGATCAGACTCTGGATACTTTTTATCATATCCCGGAGGTCCTCAGCATAATCACTAGCTGCCTGAGCACGTAAAAGTTTCTTTTCCAATATCTGAACAAAAACCTCTGGCATATGTCCGCCCTTAGTATGATTGCACCTTTTACAAACAATGATGCGGTTCCAGACCCTGTTAGGACCACCCATTACTAATGGGTAAAAATGCTCAATAGTTCCTTTCCCGTATAGCTTACGTTTACAGTAAGCGCAATGCATTGTATTGTTACGTATCTGCTTCATTAGAATATAACACGTGCAGCAAATTAATGTCCCTTAAAAGCAATGAGATCAGATCCGTAGGATAATCATCGCAATGGATCAGGACATAATGATTTATTTCGATTACGTCCGAGTGACAGTCTACTGCTTCAAGCAGATTAAATAACTCATCCTTAGTATAAAGTATCATATTAATTGCTCCTCACTACCAAAGGCCAGCTCGATGGCTGACCCTGGTTTGCGTAATTTTACCTTTAGTTTCAAATTTTATGACTTGTTTACTTCATGGCACCTCCATTTTTAAATCTGATAGCTTACCAATTCTATTTCACCTGAAAAGCCCGCGTGTTAGGCAGGCTGAAATTTATACTACAACAGTTTTGACTCGTTCCGCTTCTATTTTATCCTGCTCATCCATGGCTAATTTCGCCATCAGAAAACCAGCACAAGGTTTATCTGCACATTTAAAGTCGCTGGTATGACACATAAACTCACCGCCGTTCATTAATTTATCTGCTGCATTATCAGCAGCTATAAAATAAAACAGATTACGTTCTTGTTCCCATTTACACGCGCATTCGCTGCACATTTTCCCGCAATCAATGCCTTTTTCTTTCGCGATCTGAGCACCTCTTTTTGCCAGGTCACTCAGTGGTTTTGCATAACTTGCTATCATAAATATTGTGTTTAGGCAGGGCAGTTATATTCAAGTGTAATTCTTAAACGTGCAGCAATAGAGCTAATTTTATAGCTATAATATCGTTTCCCGTTTCTGGTTGCATATCCGTACCAGTTTGCCTGGTCATACATTTGTTGAAGTAATGCTTTCATAATCTGTGTTGGTTAATACGAAAGTAAAGCTAAAACTTATTTTTAATATTTACAAGTTTTTTATTAAAAATATTTTTATTGCATTAAAATTGTATAACTAAACTCGGACTGAAGGGCCAGACGTATTAATACATGAAGATTATCAACCAAATTCCGTTTAAAGACATTTTTAACGGAGCAGAGATCCACCACCTCACTTTCACAAGTTGAACAGTCCTTAATAGCATTACTAAACATTTTAAAACAAAATACCTCAGCTTCAGGAAAGTCCAGCTCAGCAAATCTTTTCCAGTCAGTGAGCTCGGTCTGCACTCCGGTTTCCTCATAAAATTCCCTAACCATGGCCTGAGCATTGCTTTGGTCGCTGAGCTCAACTTTCCCACCTACACCGTTCCACTTCCCTTTCTGCCAGTCTGGTTTATCTTTAAGTATTAATACAACTGCTTTTTTATCTTCGGAAAAAGCAAAACCAAGTACGTATTTTTTCATATCAGGTCCTCCATATTTTGATCATCCTCCAAGTCCATTACTCGCACCACCTGGTATTTCCGGATGGTTGTTTTGCCGGTCCTGCGGTGTTTCTGCTCAAAGCCCAGTTTTTTCAGGTACCTGCCCAGGGTAATGCTGTTAATGTTCAGCTTGGTGTGCACTTTCAAATACTCATATATCTCCGAGCTGCACAGCTCTACTGTATGGGCCTTAGTCTGCTCCGTAGGAGGGCAAAAATATTTTACTAAAAGTTCTTCCTCCACCACCGATTTTTTAAACTGCTCACCTCCGGACTCCAGCAGACGTATGTCGTCAGCTGTCATTTCATAATTATAGCCCGCTATATACTCCAGGTAACATTCATACAGCAATAATTCCTTGTCCACTGCGTTATAAGCATCAAAGTCTATTTTCTGTATACCTATAACGATCTGCCGGCGGTTGCCGGTCGGGTCATCCACGATCTCGTCATCATTGGCGGTAGCTCCAAGCATTGCTATACGGTTCAGTGTGGAGTGCGTGCGGCCGAAAGGGACCCTGAGGTCCAGCGTTTGTTTGGAAGAGATGGACTTCATTTTCCGTTCCTCCTGCTTGCTCTTGCCGCTTAGCTCGTCGTCCATGATAATGAGCTTTTTACTCATCAGGATCAAGTCGTCCTTGCCCTCGTCCATTTTACTCTCTGCATAGTACTCTTTGAGGCACGCGGGAAGCAATCTTCTGAAAAATTCGGTTTTACCGCTGTTTTGTGGCCCCTGCAGGATCAGTATCAACGCGCTGTGCTGCCCGTAGGCGCTTGCAACCATGGCTACAAGCCATTTTTTTATAAAAGAGGCCGCGTAAGTCGTTGTGGTGTGCAGACAGGCTACAAGAGCCTCAATGTGACCTGTAGGGTTTTCAGGGGGCTGGTTTTCATAATGGCTTATCAGGTCCTTGACCGGGTGATAGCGCGGGGTAAACCGGGAGTCCAGCACGTGATAGACAATATCCCGTCCGTTAATTTTATCGATCACAGACCGGCAAAGAATGTACACGGTGTTCAGCAGCTCGTCGTCCAGCGTTTCCCCGTTTATCTCCAGGGATCCGGTCATTTCGTTCTTCCTTACCGTGTAGGCCTTGTGCACAAAATTTTTAACCTGGATGATCGGGTCGGTCGGCGGTATGTCGATCAGGCTTATCGAGGCGTAAGATAAAGGTTTGACATCAGTAAGCCCGGCGTCATAAGCCCGTTTTTCAGCCAGTTCCTGCTGGATGAAGTCCAGCGTTTCCTTGCCGTAGGCTACCAGGCCGTTTTTTTCAATGATGTGATAGAACCAGTCTATGGTGTGCTCCCCGTTTTTGGTGTTCAACAGGTGAGTATATTTATAGTCTACCTTATCCGGGTCATACTCCGGATGATATTGACTGATCTGGTGAAAATACTCACGGCCCGGCGTTTCGCCGAATTTACTGACCAGGGAAAACCCGCAATAGATCCAGTCGTTATAGTTTTTGGTCAGGTCCAGCTGCGCCTGGTCAATGTCTTTCAGGATGCGCTGGAAATCCTGATCGGTGTATTGGTATTTTTTTGGCTCGTGCCTTTCTTTTTTTAAAGTGGGTTTGATTGGGGCAAGCTGCGCCTCCGGGTTGATGTACAGGTCCGGATCATACGAAACAAAACGGAGACGGCATTCGTCTTTACAGTTTTCGTCAATGTTCAGCCCGTATTTTTCAAACATGTGTTCAGACATAAAGTTGAACGATTCAAGATGTGCCTTCGGGTTTATTCGCACAAGCCCGCAAAGGCCCCTTCCTGAACACGAAATAAACAGAGCGTAGAAAAGGCTGTCTTGCATCAACTGTTCCCTGGTGGCCTTTAAATCGCTTAGTTTATCTATGTCTACGGCCAGGTAACCGGAATGCCTGATCAGGTTGGATGGTAATTTGTTCCGCACTTTGAAAGTGCCGGATGCGGTCGATCCCGGTAGTTTCTTTTTTAGCGCGTCAAGTTCATCTTTTGAAAGCTTTTTTTCTACCGCGGCGCGTACGGGAAGAACCTGATCCTGCCAATAGCCGGTTTTGATCCGGTCTAAAAATTCAGTAACGGTGATTTTATCGGTCGTCACAGTCGCCCAGGCATTTGGGTAAAGGCTTATTTCTGTTTCCATACTAATTTAACAGTTTACGTAAAGCATCTTGTTTTTTAGAGGATAACCGGCGGTTTCCAAGCAAGGATTGATAAAGGTGATTAGGTGTAATTTCCAGTTTTTGAGCAATGAATTTCTTTTTCAGGCCTGACTGGTTGACCTTTAATATAAGTTCCTGATCCATTCGGCTAATCTAAAAAGTATTATTTAAAATACAAAATAAATTTTCATCTGTAAACATCGCTATATCTGTAAACACATCTGTAAACATAAATAGTGCGTTTAAATATATAATAAGGCAATATGTTTACAGTTTACAGATGTTTACAGATGTTTTCTTCGCGCTATAGGAGAAATTTTTTTTTTATTTATTTTAAAAGGGTTAAAAATAAAAATTGTGTCTCGCGTGTGCGTGTGCGCACGCGCGCGTGATAAGTGTAAACTGTAAACATTTGCTAAAAAACCGTGAAATTTGTGATGTGAGGGCTGTTTTTAATGTTTACAGATGTTTATTTTTGATGTGTAAACATCTGTAAACATCTGTAAACATTGTATATTTTTTGGTACAGCCATTGAAAGAGCGGGAATTCAAAGGTTAGAATAAAAAACGAGAAATGCAAATTCAGGAGTTAATTAATTTCAAATATTCTGTTTCGGTTAAATAATCCTGTGCATATTCACTACCTCCCTGGATGTAAATGACGGAAATAAGGCCTCTTTCGTCTATCACTTGTTTTAGGATGTGCACCTTTTCTGTTTGAACCTGGAGACCTTTTAAACAAAAACCAATGCTAAAGGATGACATGATCATTAAAGCGATGAGTAGCGTTTTCATTTGCTTAAGTTTTTAAGTTGATCAATAGTAGTTTTATAGGCCTGAGCAGTTAATAACAATTCAGCATAATTTTTAAAATTACGGTGACCTAATTCAATTGCCTGAACTGCTAACAGGTCAATGATTTTTTGATCCAGGTCTACCGCCTTGCGGGTCTGGTTTATTTTTAAATTTGTCATATGTTTAAATAAATTACTTCGTTTGCGTTTTCAAAATCGATGATGTAAAACGCGCCTTCCTGGTCCTGGTACACTTCATGCATGTTGCCATTGTAAATGGTGTAACATCCGTCATCAGTGATTTGCGGATTTTCAATGGTCTTCATGATCCTGTGATTTAAAAAGATTTGTTAAATCGGTTAATTCGTTTTTCCAGTTCACATTAGAACTGATTGCAATTAGTCCTACGATCAGGACAATAGCTGTTAATAATTGGTAAGTTTCCATTTTGATTAAGTTTTTTACTGCCTTAAGCCCGATCCGTTTTAAGGAGTCGGGCCGCGGGGCAAAGCTACCGGGAACGACCAGGTAACCGGCAGTATTTTAGATGATATCCAAAGCTTTTAATATTGCACGGGCTTCAATTTCCATAAAATATAGATTTACATCATGAAAATTTTCCTTGTAACTTCTGGTTTCATACAAGTGATCAATTTCTTTTTCTAACTTGTAAAACCGCATGAGCATGGAGTGCTGGCTAACATGGTTAACCTGGTCCAATGTATAAAGGATTAGTCCATCAATGAGGCTCATTTTAATTTTTTTATTGTAATGACGTTGTTTTTAACTTTAATAATGCCTTCGCACTGATCAACATTGAAAACGTTGTAATATTTTAGAAAAGGAACTTTTTTAACAGTCTCTTCTCCTGTCTTTTTATCAACGTCTTTGTAAAGGTTCATTTTCCAGAACACAACTTGTGTAGCGTGCTCACCTTTTTTAACAGTGCCTCCCATTTCAGTGATTTGATTATAGGTTAGCCAATAGTTTGAACTAAAGCCAGACATTTGGAGTAAAAAGAAATTCACGCCGTCATAAGGCCTTTTAGTTTTCCCGTTCATAGGAATATTACCGTTTTTGTTGTTCCAAGGTTTAACCCAAGTGAGTTTACCTGTAGCTTCGATCTGAGCTAAAATTTTGCTTGTAACTACTTCATACAAGTCAAAAGGGATTGCTGATTTTTTCATTTTCTGGTCGTTTTAAAGGTTGCAACCATTGCAACCATGCTGATACATAGGCAAACATCATGCCAATATGCGTATTATGCGTATTTAGCACATTATGCGCGTTTTATGTATCATGTGCATAAAAATGTGGAGGGAAATTATTCTACACTTTGGGGAAAAGTGGGGAAATTATTTTACAAAGTACTTGCTTGCCTTTGGGTGTTAGTATATAAGCTTTTTCCAGTTTTATGCGGTTTAATTGGTGTATTAATCTAGGTTTTTTGATCATTTTTATATAACCTTCCTGCTGTAAGCTGTTAACTGCACTTAATATTGAAACACTATTACCTTTGATAGCCTTCCTTATATTAAACTCACACGGCTTATCTAAACTAGCTATTGTGACTAATATTCTGTATAAGTAGGTAGGTCTGTTTCCTGGTATTTGCTTAATATTTGAGGTTATAATGGAGGTAGCTGGACTGTATATTTTCAAATGAGCTTCTAAATGCTTTTTTAGTGCGTCATAATCACTTATGACAGCAGTTGCTGTAGTGTTAGTCCTTTTTACCGGCTCCATAGCACCAAATTTATGCATTCATTATCAATAAAAGTAATAATGTACACATTTTAACACACTCATAACCGCACGTTATAGTGATAGATCACGGTTATAACTATAAGTTATACTGTTAACCGGATCCCGGACCATCAAAGTCCGGCAGCCTGGACCATCAAAGCCTTATAATTAGCCTGGCTATTAACAGCCGGGGGTAGCTAACAGCCTGGTAACTATGGAGCCTTAAATAGCTGTGTAGCTTTGCCATATAGCTTTTTGGTAGCTTATGGGATGAGGTGTTGAGGTATGCGGGATTGCTTTTTATGGCCAGGGTACCCGGTCCTGCGGAAAGTGTTTTTCCTTTGGGTTTTCAGGGCCGGGTGTTTGAAGTGGTTACACCGGCTCTATACCAGTATAACAGAAAAAAAAATTTTAAAAAAAATTTTACCGGCTCCACATGAACATAAAAAAATTTTTTACAAGAAAAAGCCCGGAGTCACCTCCGGGCTTAAAGCTTTTTAATAATCCTTACTGATTAGACAGTACATCTAAAGTGGCGGAGTTGACGGATATGAACACCGTGCTGGTTTTAAAGTGATTAGCTTCAACGTATTTGATGACCACTGATGATAAGGCTAAAGGGTAAGTCGTTTGCTGCGTAAAGGAAGTATCAACCCCTCGCTGCAATTGGGAAACATCCACATGCCAGTCTTCCGACAGCCCGCCATTTAAAAAGATAGGTGCGGTTAGATTTGCCGAAGAATACGGGGCAAGGGTTGCTCCCAGTACGGTTATTTTAACTCTTTGAGCCATGACGTTTCAGGATTAACCGGCAGAAGCAACAATTGCTGCTACAGTCTGGTTCACATATAATTTGATGTTGGTCAGATACCCGTTAGTCGGATTAACGCTCTTGTAGTGAACTACGGTGTTCACTGCCGGATACTGCTGCCCGCTTGATGGCTGGTAATACGGGCTAAGTGAAATAATGTTCTGAACCAGATAACCATCATTTTCAGAGATCCCGTTTACCACTCCGCCCAGGTTGGTGCTATAAGGGTTGCCCTTCGGGCCAGAGGCATTATAGGGAGCTGCTGAGCCACCCATAACGGTTAGTGTTACAAATTGTGCTGACATCGTTTTATATTTTTGAATAAGCGCGGAATTGCGCTGACAGAATAAAGATAAATAAATTTTGGAAATATCATTCCTCCATAGTACATTTGTTCAAGCGATACGAGATTATGAAATCCAAAATATTAAAGACATTCCCGCAGCCGTTCATGATCTCTATGCGTATCGCTACACATCCAATCACCTACTGGTTGCGGGATAACTTTTTATGATGGAGACATTTCACCAGGTAGAAAAAACAGGCAAGACTTATAATCTTGCTGCGATGATCCGGAATATGATCAGAATTGATAACAACAGGATAACCCTCAGCAGTAATTTAAATGAGCGTTTGGCTTATACTGTTGAGGTTCCGGCTACAAGGCAACAGATCATGGAAGCGTTCGGTGCCGAACAAAAACCGGAATGGCTGGAAGACCTGCTTATATTTTTTGCAGATACTGCCGGTGATATTAAGCAGAAAAATTTCAAATGGTATATCGGCTCCAGGCCGGTTACTGGACCGCATAAGTTTGGCTTAATCACCTTCATCCCATGAAGATCAGTATTATTCACCCGACACGCCACAGGCGTAAAATGGCAATCGCTACGCGAATGAACTGGCTAATGAAAGCGGATGGCGATGTGGAGTATTTGCTGAGCATTGACAGCGATGACCAGACCATGCCGCCTTTTGTAAAAGGAATCCGCGGGCCGAACAAAACGGCTATTGAGGCCATCAACCGTGCGGCTAAAGAAGCAACGGGGGATTTACTGGTGGTGGTCTCGGATGATTTCGGGTGCGATATGCACTGGGACACTTTGCTCAAAATGGAGATAGAGGGCAGGGAAGACTTTTTGGTAAAGACCCGCGACGGGATACAGCCTGTACTGGTCACACTTCCGATCATGGACCGGGCTTATTATAACCGGTTCGGGTACGTCTATCACCCGGACTATTACCACATGGGCTGCGATGTCGAGCTGACAGCGGTTGCTATAATGACCGGGAAACTTATTTATTCTGATCTGTTGTTTCCTCATCTTCATTATTCAACCGGGCTTACGCCCAAGGATGAGATTAACGAAAAGAACGATAAAACTTATGCCCAGGGTGACGAGGTGCTGGCCCGTCATAGGGAGAATAATTTTGGTATCAAGCATCCAGTTTGTACTTATGAATCAATAATCTGGCACCCACAATGAAAATAGATTTATTTGAAATTGGTGAGAAGATATCATTTTTCCCTACTATTTATACGGAGAAAAATAAATCAAAATTAATTAGGTTTTTATCGGTGGTATTTACGATAACGATTTATTTTCCTGTTTTTTTATTGGGGATGATAATTATTATGCTCAGTGTGTTTCAGTTACTTTGGGAAGAGATATGATAAAACTTTCTATACTCATCGCCAATATCCCCAGCAGGGAGCTGAAGTTGCAATACCTTGTTGCTCACTTAAAAGAGCAAGGCGGGGATGTGGAGATCCTGACTGACAGTAACATGGGGTATAATATTGGCACCAAAAGAAACCTGCTGCTGGAAAGGGCGACCGGGGAGTACATTGTGTTCGTGGATGACGATGACGAGGTGGCCCCGGATTATGTACAGAAAATCCTGGCAGCAATGGATGGCTTACCGGACTGCATCGGTATCTCCGGGCACATCACGACTAACGGGGAGAACCCCAGGCAGTGGCATATTTCAAAGGACTACGGGTGCTGGTATGAGCTGGATAATGTTTATTACCGCACGCCGAACCACATCAGCCCGGTCAGAAGGGAGCTGGCGCTGCAGACCCGGTTCAAAGAGATCGCACACGGCGAGGACGCGGACTATTCTGCAAGGCTGCTCAGGCTTTTGCATACGGAGAATAAGGTCCAGGGGAACATCTATCATTACATCTATTCGCATTATAAAGAATGAAAAACGCGATTGTATCATTTGCCAATTCAACGAATTACTATATTAATGGCCTGGCGAGGCTCAATGAAAGTCTGCGGCTGAATTTTGACGGGGACTTCCTGGGGTTTATCGGGGAGAATACGATCGGGGCTCCGCCGCACTGGCAGAATCCTTATGCGTTTAAAATCTATGCCATACAGAAAGCGCTGGAGGCTGGGTATACTAAAATATTATGGCTGGACAGTTCGGTGTTTGCAATAAAACCGGTGCAGCCGATATTTGATGAGATCGGGAAGGACGGGTTTATTTTTCAGGATAGCGGGCACTGGCTGGGACACTGGACCAGTGACCGGGTGCTGGATTACCATGGCATCACCCGGGACAGTGCCATGGAGATCCGCATGATCGGTAATGCCGGCTTTCTTGGCTTGGACTATGACAATGAGCAGGCAAGGCAGTTCTTTTCCAGGTGGAAAAAATCTATGCAGGACGGGATGTTTACCGGCTCATGGACCAACGAGGGTAGTACCGAGAGCCAGGACCCGCGCTGCAGGGGCCATAGGCACGATATGTCCAACAGCTCAGCGATCATTTATAACATGGGCTTGCTTCCGCTGATGAAGCACGGGGAGCAGTGGCTGCAATACGCCGGGCCATATGATCAGACAAAGAATGAAACGATCATTTTAAAAGCACAGGGGTTATAATTATGGGGATCACACATACATCACTTGAAAGGATTAACAGATATCTAAAACCTCAGGACCATATACTTATTCTGGGATGTCAGAATTTATACGACTCTGAGAATTACGGAGAGATAGCGCATCTTTATTTTGAGGCTAACGGGTATACTGTTCGTTCACTTGACATACTTGGGTGTCAGTGCAGCGAGGCATTAGACTTACGGAACGATTTGAAGTTTAGCCCGGTTTATAATACCATTTTACAGCATGGAACAGTAGAGCATGTTGACGGTTCGTTGTACCAGCCGTTCAAGAATATTCATAATGCTTGTAAGGCTGTGGGCGTTATGATACATGAAAACCCTGCCAGAGATAATTGGCCGGGTCATGGTTATCATTATTTTCATTTATTATTCTATACAGAACTCGCTGAAGCCTGTGGTTATGAAATATTAGAGCTCACTGAAGAGTTTGCCATGGGTAATACAGTAGACGGGAAAAATATTTCTACGGTATTAAAAAAGACCAATGATAATGATTTTATAAGCGAAGAAATTTTTAATGAGATATATGCAAAACACATATGCTCAAAATAAGGAGGACTTGTTTGTATTAAATTATTTCGGTGGGTATACTGGAAGGGTTTTAGACATTGGGGCTAATGACGGCATGACTTTTTCCAATTCCAGGTTACTGATCGAGAACGGATGGCAGGCAGTACTGGTTGAGCCTGGTACACTGGCGCATGATCTGTATAAGCTTTATCATGATAATGATCAGGTCATCATTCATAATTTTGGTATAGGATCTAAGGATGAGGTGGTCCGGTTCTGGGAGTCAGGTTCACACGTACCGGGAGGTATTGATAAGGGTCTGGTCAGTACGCTGGACTTTGAGGAAACCAAGCGGTGGCCTGATGTAGAGTTCGTAGAACGGTTTGCTAGGATAAAGCCATTCAGCTCGTTAAAGAAATACGGGCCTTTTGATTTCATCTCAATTGATGCAGAAGGGTATGATGAGCTTATATTAAAGCAGATCGATCTTAAGGAGGCAGGATGCCAGGTGCTTTGTATAGAGTGGAACGGGGATGGGGACTTGCTGGAAAAATATAAAGACTACTGCCACGAGTACCAATTGGCGGTAATGAATGGCGAAAATTTAATATTTGTAAAATGAAAATAGGTATAGGAACTACACTACCAAAAAAAGAATATGCTGGTAATTTGAGGGGTCTGAAAACTAAGTCAACTAAAGACAATAAAATCGTTTTTTCTTATAATTCGGATCAAACTACCATAGCTAAAGATAAAAATAAACTCATCAAAGAACTATATGATGACGGGTGTGACTATATCTTCATTTTTGATGATGATTGTTTTCCCATAAAAGAAGGCTGGGAGCAGTTCTTTATTGATGCTTCAATTCATACCGGCTGTCAGCATTTTATCGTGGGTAACGATGAGCATCTGAATATGATTGGTGAAGATAATGGACTCACCTATTTTCAAAAAGGTACAGGCTGCATGCTGTTCCTGACGCGGAAGGTAGTTGACGAGGTTGGCTACATGAACAACAAATACGGCAAGTACGGTTATGAGCATGCAGCGTATTCTTACCGGATCCACCGGGCAGGACTCACGCCATCCTGGTATACTTCAGTGGACGGATGGGAGGAATATATTTATTCCTGGGACTTGCAAAAGCAATATGCAGACAAGCATAAGTTTGTCAAGGTGCAGCAGTTCACCGATGAGGAAAAGAATAAATATATCACTGAGAACGAATACCATTACCGCAAGGAACGCCGCAGCATTAAAAACTATTACGATTATGAGCAGTTGGTTACTGAAAAGAAACTAAAGATCGGATATATTGCCCTGCAGGAATCTATGGGCGGGAGCAGCTATTACCGGATACAAGGTGTACTGCCGCTGATCAAACATGATCTGCTGGAGCTTACCGATCTAAGCGATAAGAACTGGACGACATGGCAGGTGCTCAATGGACTGGATATGCTCGTCTTTCATCGTCCGTTTACAGCAGATCACTTTGCTGTTATCGAACAAGCCCGGGCGATGGGTATCTGGGTGATCGCAGATTATGATGACGATGTGCTGAATGTTCCGGATCATCATCCAGTCTATGAACTGTACAATGAAAATAAGGCTAACGCCATTAACTGCGTCAAGTCTGCTGACGAAGTATGGGCCAGCACGCGAAGCATTCTGGAAACATTTTACAATTTTAACCATAATATTCACGTCATTCCGAATGCGCATAATGATTATTTGTTCCCCGTGGAACTTAAAAAACCTTTCAATTGGGAGGTATCAAAATTGGTTTACCGTGGAGGGAATACGCATAGGCTTGACCTATATCACGTAAAAAAAGATTTGCAGGCGATGGCCACAGAGAATAAAGAGTGGCAGTTCATCTTTATTGGCATCATTGACAACCAGGAGTTCTTTGATGATATGAGAACGAATACCAATGTCTATCTGACCAGCAAGATGCCTTTCATGCAGTATATGACACACCTTATGACGATTAATGCGCCGGCGATGATTGCACCGCTCGATAACCATAAATTGAATAGGGCCAAAAGTAATATCAGCTGGCTGGAGGGCACCTATGCCGGCAGCGCATTCTTTGGAAACAAGCTATTGCCGGAGTTTAATTTTCCGTTTATTTTGCCTTTTAGCCTGGCAGGAAAGGCGATTAAGGATAAACATATTGCTACGCTCAAAAAGTCAAATGAAGAGAGCTGGGCGTATATCAAAGAGAATTTGTTGCTTTCTAAAATAAATTTGTTACGTCTCGACCGTTTGTTAGCTAAATGATTTAATTTTACAAGAAAAAACCATGAAAATCCTGTTCCTGCTCATCCTGTCGCGTGAATATAGCATAGGGATACTTCCCTCAAAGTCAGGTTTAACAAATTCTGCTAGGTTTGTAGTTGAGGCAATTAATAAGTTTGAGGATGTATTTGCGGAGATTGATTTCTGTAAAGATCAAAATCAGGTAGAAGAAAAAATAAAACTGCATACTCCAGACATATGTATTTTGGAGGCTGTATGGATCGTTCCGGCAAAGTTTCAGGAGATTGTATTTAATAATCCTACGGTGAAGTTTATTACCCGCGTACATTCTAAAATTCCTTTTGTGGCGACTGAAGGAACGGTGATTGAATGGATCAAGGAGTATCAGAAGATTTCCATTGTTTCCTTCAATCATAAGCAGACCAGTAAGGATTTTAACCGCGTTGGAATAAAAAACACCTACCTGCCCAATATTTACCCGGATATCGCCTGTGAGAAAGTGCAGTGTACACCAAACAAATATTTGTATAAAATTGGTTGTTTCGGATCAATAAGGCCACTAAAAAACCAGTTGAACCAGGCTGTTGCTGCAATCATCTTTGCCGAAAAGCGCAAAAGTGTAGTTCACTTTTATATTAACGGTACCAGAATTGAGCAGCGTGGAGAGACGGTATTAAGGAACCTTCGGGCTTTATTTGCCGGTGGGCCCCACCGATTGATAGAGTGCGACTGGTTGAAGCATGATCAGTTTTTACAACTTGTATCTCAGATGGATGCCTGTATGCAGGTTAGCTTTACTGAGAGCTTTAATATTGTGGCAGCAGATGCGGTCGCCCAGAACGTGCCGATAGTTGGATCGGATCAGATAGAGTGGCTATCAGCTACCAAGGCAAAGGCCAATGATGCGGACGACATAGCCAGGTGCCTGGCTTATGCTATAGATCACAAGGATGAGACCACCGAAGATAACATTCATGACCTGGACATTTATAACAAACATGCCATATCTGTATGGTTCAGATATTTGAAACGCAATTAATTATGTGGAGTCCCCAAGAGTTAAGCCCTGAACAAATTCACAGGTGTATGAACACTGTGAGTGCCTATGCCTTTTATTTCATTGTTGGAGATGCGCTGGTAAGCGGAAAGAACCTGAGCTGTGTAAGGATGGCTGATGGTGAAAAGATGCTGATGGATATCTGCAATGAGTCGGACAGTGAATATATTGAAGTATCGCCTCAGTTTGATGAAAAGTGGCATAAGCAGTTCGGTATTGTAGGCATACCACGTAAGGTGCTTAAAGAGCGGCTAATGATGGCGGCTACCGGTGCCAATTACTATTCACCCTCACTATCGGGCGTTACCATGGGAAACTATAATGTGGATGGTTTCAACAAGCAAAAAAAATATGTGGATAATTATTTTGCGTACATCTGGTTCGATGAGCTGAAGCAGCAGCTATACCAACAGGCAAAGCACGTATGCATGATCCACGGTAATCCCAATACAGCTAATGCCCTTAAATCACGGGCGAAGAAGTTCCTCGATGTAGAGGTAACCTGGATACAGCTCACCAACTGGGATCAGGCTGATAACGTTATTAAACAGGCCCGTCAGGTGGATGCCCCCCTTACGATCTTCAGTGCCGGACCGGCCAGCAAGTATATAGGGCCTTCTATAGCTTTCAGTGGTAATATACCAAAGGTTACACTAGATATCGGTCAGGCCATGGACCGGTGGACCCTGCTTTCACTCTATGAAGCGGATAAAAAACTGCAGCAGGTATGATTGAACCTGTTAATATAAATACCTTTGAGTTAACTTGTAACATGGTACTCATCAAAGGAGGCCTAGATTATAACTTTATAGAAATTCCCGGGCCTCACGGGACTAAAGTACAACTGGAACTTTGTGAGATCGTAAAAAATGAACCCGAGAAAAAGTGTATCACCGGGACTATTTTAAAAACTCCTGATCATCTTTTATTTTGCTCCGAGCTTAAAAAACATGAGAGGGGTAAAACTATTTCGGACGGAGAGTTTGCCTCGCTGATGCGTAATAGTATTCCGCATAATACTGAGCTGAATGTTTTTGAAGGGGACAGAGTGATCTTTGATTATAAGATGGCGCTGGATAGCGAGGCTGAGGGACGGCTTTTAAATGTTGAGGGCCATGGTTATTGTGTGCTGATGAGCTATGAATCGTTGTTTGCAAAAGAGGTAGAGGGAGAATTAATTCCGTTAAACGGCTGGGTTTTTGCGCTGCGTGATCAGCAGCCCCATGAGTACACTACTCCGAGCGGGCTTATCGTGGTTGAAAAAGTGGATAAGTATGGCAGCAAATATGCGACCGTAGTCAGCGCTGATAAGCCAATCAAAGAATATCTGGATAAGAATTTGGAAGAAATGCCTATTAGTCTGACTACAGGTCAGCGTATTTTGTTACAGCGGGGCTTTGGTTACCGGATCGCCTCAGACCGGTACGCCGGGAAACTACTGGGTATTGAGGTGATTAGAAGGCGTAATATTTTAGCTACCTTTGAGTAATGGATCTCTCCGCAATGAAATATGATCTGTCTACTATTCCTAAAGGACAGTGTGTTATTGAACAGTTTCCTGAACTTTCCGGATATAAAGAGTTTTCCGACTGGACGAAAGATAATCTTCTCAGGATTGCTTTTTTAGCTACAGATGAAGGAAGTCCTTTCTTAAAAAAGGATAGGGATGACTATGAAAAACGACTTAATTCTATTTTTGAATATCTGGGACTGAAAGATGATGAGCTTTTGGAAGATATTATTTTAAACAGAAACGAGGATTATTCGGCTATCGTAAATCGTTTTTTCGTTCTTTGCGATAACCTGGCATATACGATGTGGAGTAATATGTTATTTAACTTTCACATGGTGGGAGTCGCCCTTCGTCAGCCTCCTAATATGGAGAACATGATTTCTGAGATGGACAAACGGGCCAAGCTTCAGAAGCAGCAAAAAGAAATTCACGAAGACCTGGTGGCTTACGAAGCTCAGATTTTTCCAGACACCAGTACGCGAAAAATAATCCGGCAGGAAGCAGCTAAGATATTGCAGTTCCCTGAAAAATTTGCAAAAGAGAAAGGTAGATTTTGATTTAGTATATTTGATTTGTGAATGAGAACTTGTATACCCTTGATTACGATAATCCGTCAGGCACCGTAAGGCTTGATAAGTATGACATTCCCTTACCTAAAAAACCTCCCTTAAAATATTTTAAAAATTATGGTGTTCCTTTAAAGGAGCAGAAGTTTTACCATGAAAAAATTCCTAAATCACTACTCAGCAGGAAAGCAAAACTCACTAAAGAGGAAACTGATTTTATCTATTCTCAATTTCACAAACGGGCTAACGGAGAATGGTGGTTAATAAAGGGACAGGAGATATACCTGACTGGTTCTTACTGGTGGTTCCTAAATTACCATACGTGCGAAAATGGTAAAAAGCCCAAGTACAAATATATCCAGGGTCTTGTATATAACCATAAGGATATGGTTGTCCGGGATCCCAATACTTATGGAGTATTTTTAATAGGTCCACGCCGTGGTGGTAAGACAGAGATAACGCTGGGCATGATTGAAGAGTACCTGACCATTACCAAGTCTGTTCACGGGGGTATGCAATCTGCAAATGATAATGCGGCCCAGGAAAACTTTAAGCGGGTTACCTTCTCTAATAAAAATCAAATCTGGTACATGAAGCCCATTAGTTCCGGGTCTGATGATCCGGATAAGTTGCTGGAGTTTATTTTCCCTTCAAGTGTAAATACGGCTAAAAAAGTTCGGGACCTTGCTGAAAATGGTACGGAGGAAGAAAGTCCTTATACTGAGGAAGAACTGGGATCATGGCTTGATTTCCAGCCTTCAAAGCCTGGGGCGTATGACCGTACGGAACTAAACTGGTGGATATTAAACGAAGCAGGTAAGTTGGAGAACATGAGCTTACTGGCCTGCTGGAATCGTGTGAAGGCCTGCCTGCATAAAAACGGGGGAAAGTTAATTGATGGAACGGCTTATTTTGAAACTTCCATCGAAGAGATAAACGATGAGCAGCTGGAAGAAATACTTATTCTGGTAAAAGACAGCAACGATAAAATCAGAAATGCTAACGGAAGAACTACCTCCGGTCTGGTTGTATTGTTTCTTTCTTACTTTGAATGCTACGATGAGGATGAATATGGTTTCCCTTTGAAAGAAGAGGCAGAAACATTTTTGAACAATGAAATTGAAAACTTAAAAAAGCAAAGAAAATATAATGAGATTACCAATTTACTTCGGCAGTGTCCACGTAACATAGAGGATGCACTCACTCCTTCCGGATCTCAGTCGGCCTTTAAAAAAGAGTATTTGCAGGAGACTCTTCAACGTATAGATTTTCCTGAAAAGTATGGTTTGGTTCCTAAAGAGTGGACCATAAAAGGAAACCTGATATGGTCGAACGGTATACCAGACGGTAAAGTTATTTTTATTCCGGATGAAAAAGGAAAGTTTACTGCCTCGCAGCTTTTAAAAGACGGAGAAGATAACCAGGTAATGATTATGGGTGGTATTCGCTACCCGCTTAATTTGCATAAATACCGGGTAGGGATTGACCCTTTTGACTTTGATCTGAAGGATGTGGTGGATAAGAACCGGGCCTCTAAAGGTGGTGCCGTCGGGGGCAGGTTGTATGATGATAACGAGGACGGGGCAAAGATCATGGACGGGGCTCCTATCGACCGGGCCTGGGAGTGGGTTACCAAGCAGCCGACTATAACTTATAATTATCGTGAAGAAGATAGTGAGGTATTTTTTGAGGATATGATCATGCTTTGCGTTTATCTGGGTACCCAGATGAATGTGGAAAATAATAAAAAAGCGATCAAGACTTACTTTAAAAAGCGTGGGTACGAACAGTTTATCATGCCTCGTCCGGAGAGTACGATGAATGAAACTACTCGTGATCAGAATACTTCTCAGTTAGGTATGCCAGCAACCACGGATACCATTGATCAATATCTTCATGCAATTACTCACTTTGTTATGGTTTATTGCAATTCTATTAAACATCGTGAGCTTCTATTACAATTATTGGAAATGAACAAAGCTAATCGAACCCGTTTTGACCTTGGAACTGCTTTTGGTATTTGGTTAATAGCGTGCGAGAAAAAATATTTCAGAACACCAGGTTTTGAAAATTATGAAGAAGATACACAACAATGGTTTGAGTACGAAATTGTTGATTTTGAATAGCTATTGTAATAACGAAAAAAGCAATTAACTTTATATCCCGATATGAGAGAGCTCGCTACCGCTAAAATGTATAAGTCTGAAAAGCAGACTCCTTTTCCGGATGAAGAAAATCTCACACAGACCCAGCGTAAGGATCCTCAATACTTTGTTCACTGCTGTAACGCTATAATTTCCAGGTTTATAAATAATAATTGCGCCTATCCTTATGATAACTGGGGTACTAAACGTTCTTTCTCGGAGCTCAGGGCTTATCGTCAAGGGCAAAATAATCCGAATAAGTATAAAGGTTATATGCTTAGCACCGGGCTAAAAGAAGTAAATAAAGGCCTGGGTATAGATGATGCACGCAGAGCATCAGGAGAAAGAAAAACTACTGCAAATATTTCATGGGATGTTCTGCAAATTCTTCCGGAGAAGATGGATGTGGTAATGGGTTACATGCAGAAAATCAATTATGATGTAGACATTTCTGCAATCGATTATCAGTCTTTGATAGGTAAAAAAACTGCTGTGGCCATGGCTAAAATGTATGCCGATGAGCAGTATGAATTTATGAAAAACCAGGTCAATCAGGCAGCAGGAAGATCGCTGTTGCAGGATAAAGACCCTTCAGAGATGCCCGGTGGTACGCAGTTTAATTCTCCTAAAGAGGTAGACGTAGCAGCGGCGGTAGGTGTTTTCTTTCTGGAACAGGAAGCCGCTATGCAAACACTACTATCAAAATCTTCTGAGGATAGTGTAGCTGATAGTTTAAATGATCTTTATAAAAATGACCTTCTTACCTTATCTGTAGCTGGAAAACGAATTTACACCAATCAAAATACCAACATTGTACTGGAGGATTATATTGATCCGGACCTGGCAATGGTACCTAATTCTACTTATCATGATTACCGGGATATTACCTGGGGCGGGCACATACCAAAGTGGACTGTTGGAAGGTTAAGGAAAGAATTGAATCTCCCGGAAGATGAACTGATTAAGATCGCTAAACTTTATGCCAGTGGTAATTCCGGTACCCGAGGATATGCTAATTTTTATTTCAATGTGCAGCGTGACCGGAATAATATGGATTTTGGTATGCAGATGATGGATCAGATCGAGGTGGATGTGGCTGACTGTGCCTGGTTCGGATATAAAGATAAAGCAGTAACTTCTATCATCCGTGAAAAAGAAGGTAATGTGGCGCTTAACGAGGTAAAAAGTGATTATGAGTTGACCTCTTATGATATTCGTAAAGGAAAAACTTTAAATACTTATCGTTCCCGGACGGTGTATAAAGCTAAGATGGTGATGGGCACCCAGCACATATTTGATTACGGGGAAGCCGAGGATATTGCTTTTGAACGGAACAATAAAGGACAGATGGAGCCTATATTTCCATTTAAGTTTACCCGTACAGGTAATATCAGCCTGGTAGAACGCTGCATAGGTTTTGTAGATGATGCCAATCTTTCTAATTACAAACTTCGGGTAGCTCGTATGAAAATGCCGGCACCGCCAAACTTGTTCATTGATAAATCAATGCTGGAGAATGTGGTGATCGATAAAGTAACCTGGTCACCGATGAAACTTATGCGTCTGTTGCAGGAGGAAGGTTTCCTGATCGGGGATAGTAAGAACCAGTGGGGGCAGAATAATGGTGGTGCAAAGCCAGTCAACCCTATTGGTACAGATGTGATTGGGCAACTGATGGCTTGGAGGCAAGACCGGGAGGATTCCATCCTCATGATTGAGAAAATAACAGGTATCAACCAAATATTTTCGGCTCAAACTCCGGACCGGAAAGAGGCAGTTGGAGTAACCAATACACTGATGCAGGCTACTCAAAACAGTTTAACGCCAATCGTTAAAGCGCACCAGTACTTGTTTGAGGGGGGAGAGCGCATCAAAGTAAAGAAATGGCAGGTAGTGGCCACTTATATTTCGGATGATGAACGTAAGAAACTTTCTATCAATAGGGCACTTAAAACAGTTAAAATTGGTTCTGACTTGCAAGATTATGATTTCGATCTGAAAACACACGCAGCTATTACTGACCAGGAGAAAGCGGACATGGTACAGGATATCAAAGATATGCGCAATTTGCGCCGTCAGTCTGGTGCCGGAGGTATTAACGAGGCTGACTATATCCTACTTTATAACATGATTAAATCCGGCAAACTTATTCAGGCACAGCTCGCGCTTTCCCAAATCATCAGTGCCCGTGAGAAAGAGGATGAACAGAAACAGCAGGCTTTGGTACAGCAGAACCAGCAATCACAGATGGCTTCTAACCAGCAGGCCGCTCAGAACGATCAGCAGAGTGAACAACAAGCTGCAGATAATGAGTTAAGGAATAAAATTCAGGAACTACAGACTAAATATAAACTGGAGGCATTACTTAAACGCCAGGAGTCAGGAGATAATCTGAGGCTGGAAGCAGTTAAAAATATCTGGGGACAACATACCAGGCGAAGTGCTTAGGGTTACCTGTTTTCTTTATTCGCGTTGGCATAATACTGCTCGCTTGGCGCGTGAAATATCAGTTCATTCTCTTCCTTAGTCTGGTCTGAGCCGAGATATTTAGGGGATTCAAATAGTTCCGGGTGAGGTGGTTTTTGTCGTGGGATGGGAATGAACCATACCCTTTCTTCATCTTCTTCCATTAGTCTAAGATAGCAATAATATCGTGAACATACATCAGGTAGGCGTCCAGGCCTTCAAGAGTCATATTTTCTTTGACATTCTTGTTAAAAAGTACCCTTCGTTTATCAAATTTCTTATCTACATTATCTCCGATCAGAACAACTAAACCAGTATGGCGTTCTTCTTTTGACTGATCAGGCAAATAAATTCCGTGAATACTATCATGCGCAGTATCTGGAATTACAACGCAGCGGTTACCCATCAAAGTTATGCTCATGGTTTTATAATTTTCATTTTGGTAGGTTTACTATTTACAGCTCCTGAATATTTTTCCAGTATCCAGCTCATCACTTCTTTCTCCGTGTCAGGGTTATAATAAGAATTTTCACCAAAAGCGTACCAGTAATTCATGGATGCTAAACTTTCAATCCTGTATAGAAAAGTTAGTTTATGAGCTGTTTTGAAAAATTGATATTCTAGGAATGATCTGCGCTTTTGATAGGACATCACCCGGATAAAGCAAAAATAAAACATATTGATACCTACATCAATATTTAATTGAAAGGCTGCAAATTCGTCTAACTTTAGCGTATGATCTTTATCAGAGGCCAGCATTGGCTTAGTTACAGTTTCTTTAAAATCTGACGGCAGGTTAACAATAAATTGAAAGGGGTTTTCCTGTTTTTGGTCTTTAAATATAAAAGAAAACAGGTCCTGGTTTCTAAGAGTGGATTTAGTATTCATATTTTAGTTTGCATTCTTCAAAAATAAACATTTATATTTGATAAAATAATTATTTTATGACAATCACCGCAGAGCAATTTTTCAAAACCGTAGAAGGTACACCAGATGCAAACGGGTTAGATATACCCGCACCCGTACAAGATCCACCAACTGATAATGCAGCTCCGGCGACTATAGATCCACCAACACAAGAACCACCGGCAGCTAAACCAGCTGCTCCTGAAAATAAAGTAGAACCGCCTGCAGCGGCACCGTTTAACTTTGATGAAGAACTGGTAAAGATTACCGGGGGAGCTGTCAAAAGTAAAGACGACATCGCCGCACTTTTAGAAGCCTCAAAGAAATTACCGGACTTAGAAAGTCGCCTGAAGACATTTGAGCAGGAGAACACCTCCCTGAAAACCGCAGACCCGTTCGCCAATGATTTTACTAAAAAGCTAAATGAACTGTATCGCGCAGGTGCTAATGAAAGCCAGATAAATGCTTTCATGACCATCAACAAAGTAACAGACATTGACGCTTTAAAACCCATGGAGGCAAGTGCTCTTGCTTTACAGGTAAAATTCGGGCTTACTTCAGACGAGGCAAAGACTTATCTTTCGGATAAGTATAAGATTGATCTTGACGACCCTAACGCTGTTCTGGATAAAAATGCAGAAATTGCATTAAAGATAGATAGCACTGCCGATAGAGATTTCTTAAAAACCCATAAAGCTGAAGTATCTCAGGCACCTGTAAACCAGGCAGCGCAAGACGCCGAGAAGCAGCAACAACTGTTACAACAGCAATACAACGAGCAAATTACTAAGCTTGAACCTGTTGCTAAAAATGTAGTTGCGGATGTATTGGCTAACTCTTTTAAAGGAGTATCCATTAATGGGAAAGAAGACGAAACAGCTATCCGGGTTGATCTTCCGATCAGTGAAGAAAGTAAAGCGACCATTGCCAAAGCAACTGCCGATATGGTAGCATCTAATTGGGATGCACTGACAGCTGATGAAAAAGGGCAGGCAGCTATAAAAACTTTCTCGGATAACGTACTAATCTTACAGAACTACAAAAATTGGCTGATCGATGTGGCCTCGAAAACAGAACTGCGTGTACGGGCGGAGTATACTAATGCTTCACCGATTAATCGTGGTACTGCTGCAGAGCCGCTTGGTAAAACTAAACAGCAGGAAAGGGTGGATGGTATCACTAAAGCCTTGCAAGCAGCAGGCGAAATTTAAACCTTTAAAAAATGGCAGCTCCCGCATATAATTACGCAACGTCCCCTACCGCTATTCAGGCGGTAAACAGTGAGGGACTCTTTACCGCATGGCAACTGGCCGCGGATATTCCACAGGTGCGCAAGCAACTGATGGTTAGACATAACTACACCAAGAATTTTTATCATACCCTTCGTGAACTCGGCCTCGGCTCGGCACTGATCGGACCAACTATCGCACACTGGGAAGAAGACTGGATTATCAACAACTTTGTTGTTGGAGCAATTGTTACTCCATCGACAGGTCCTGGTACCCCGGTAACCTTTTCACTCGACCCGACATCCATGTATACCAATACAATGCCAGGCAACGTGACAGGTACTTTTTCTTACCTGGCTGAGATGGATATTATCCAGCTGATTGATGGTTCGCAGGTTCAGGTAGTAAAAGGTGGCGTGAACATGGCCACTAATCCGTTCCAGATCACTGTAAAACCAGCTTTACAGGCGAATGATATCGCTACTAAACTGGTGACTGGTGGTCGTTACTGGTTACCAACCAATGCTTTTGGTGAAGGTACCTTTGGTGCTAAACCAAAAACTCCACGTGTATTCCGCTGGTCTAACAATACCCAGATCGTTAAATCTGCTTTCTCAGAAACAGGTACTTCAGCTACCAACAAACTGCCTTTCGTGAATATCGAAGGACAGGAAGGTTCACTGATGATCCTGGGTGCTGATGCAACGGACAGGTTACAATTCCAGCGTGTGGGCGGTGCGTTATTCTTCGGTAAACAATCTGATAACTTAACATCGTTATCTGATTCTACCGGTTTTAATGTACCTAATAAGACCACTCAGGGTTTTGATGATTACGTGTCTACTTACGGTAATATTCTGCCGTATAGCGCAGGATCATTCGATATTGATGATTTTGATGCTACCACGGAAATATTTAACCGTGAGCGCGTAGGTACGAAAAATATCATCATGCAGGTGGCTTTTAATCTGGATTCACAGATCAGTACCATGTTGAAAGATTACATGGACAACACCTGCTTTAATTATGCTGCTTCTACCTGGCCGTTTAAACCAAGTATTGGTCCGATGGTAGAACAGATGGATAGTCCGATGGACTTCTTCCTGTGGCTGGATTTTGCGGGTATCCGTAAAAATTCTTATAACATCATTAAAAAACACCAGTTTGAACTGGATGATGTGCAGGAAGCAGGTACTACCGGGTATCCATGGCCAAATACGGGTTATGCAGGTCCTATAACCTCTTATAAAAATCCTGAAGGAGATGACGGCTGGTCTCCATCAATCGGTTACAAGTACAAGGCACTGAACGGATATAACCGTGAAATGTCTATTGCATGGACCGGTGGTGCACCTATCCGCCATACCCCAACCAACTCATTGGATGCTTACCAGATGGATGTTCTGTCTGAAATAGCTTTTGACGGGGGTTTAGGTAACCAATGGATTAAAATAACTCCTCAATAATTAAATACTTGAAAGATTGTCATTTCCAATTTGGATTTGGCAATCTTTCTTTTTATTTTTGGCTATGATTAAATGTAGAGATTATAGTCATTTCATAGGACAAACAAAGTCAAAAGTAACCGTGCTTTCAGTGTTTAGAAGGGTAGAAGGGAGAAATAACCATGAAACTACTTATCTTAAATGTTTATGTAGTTGTGGTAATGAGTGCAAAGTTCGCCCGGATAAATTTTTAAAACAGGATAAGATATCATGTGGTTGTTTAAGTGTTAAAAATAAACCCGGAGAATTAAACCCCATGTTTAAAGATGGACGGAGTAAAACGCGAGAGTATATTATTTGGGATTGTATGATTCAAAGATGTACTAATCCTAAAAATAAAGAGTACCATAATTACGCTGAAAGAGGAATAACTGTTTGCGAAAGGTGGAGAAAAGATTTTTCTAATTTTTTAGCTGATATGGGGGAAAGACCTAGCCCTTCACTGACAATTGAGCGAATCGACAATAACGGAAATTATGAACCAGGAAATTGTAGATGGGCTACCAGATTAGAGCAAGCACGTAACAGGAGAAACAGTCCAAAAAATAATCAACAAAATCAAGCTGCACATGTGACCCAAGTGTAGTGTAACTTAAAACAAAAACAATAATGGCTCTGTACATTGATGACCAAGCGATGACTAAAAAGGCGGCACTGGAGTTCTTAGGAATATCCCCCTCCTTTATTCCACAGGTAAGACGCAAAATTATTCAGTGCGTTACCAAACAGGTAGACAAAGATAAAGTTCGTCCACCTAAAAGTATTGGCGGAAAACCGGTATATCTGGTTTATGTTCCGCACCTGGAGAAAGAAATATCGATAAGATATGCTACTTCCCAGAAGAAAGATAAAGATCATAATTTCATTTATCCGCACCCTAAGACACTGGCACTGTTCCCGGCGGAGGATGGTACCGTACTGATTCCTGATGAACTGGAATTTTTGTTCTGGTTCCTGCGCCCGATGTGTGAACAAAGTCCTTTCCGTAATTCTGCGCAGCAAATATATTACGGGTTTAAGGATGACAATGCCAAAGCAACTGCCGATATGGAGCGCGAAGAAAAATACATTCGTGCTATCAGTATTCTGGTAGGACCCGATGCATGGAGTGATCTCCAGTTAAAACATCTGGCTAAAGGTATGAGTATCCAGGGCGTGGATGATATGACACCGATGGTGGTTAAAAATGAACTGAAAAAACTGGCATATCGTGATCCTGTTAAGTTTTATGAGAGCGCCAACAGCCGTGAGATCATATTCAGCGGAAAGATTCAGGAAGCAATCGATGGTAAGGTTCTCGTGCTTAAAAGCCTGAATGGCATGCAGCGTTGGTATTTGAAAAATGAGGAAATTTTACCTATAGGTTTCGGGCAAAATGCACTCATTGAACTGAAAAATCATATGGCTGAAAAATGGTTCCTGTACGCGGATAAAATAAATGAAGCGTTAAAGGGCATCGATCTGCTGGCTAAGCTGAATAATCCGATCAATGATGAGGCCTTTGAAGAAACTGCCATCCCGGTAAAAGGCAAGATACGTGCTGAGCTGACCCCTGAAGAGATAGAAGTTCTGAAGCAAATCAAGGCTAAGGAATGGCTGGAGGCTAAAATGCATAAAATAGATGGCTATGATCTGAACAGTCCTAAACTGATGGCCTCACAAAGAAAATCTTACGAGGACAACAAGGAAATATATGCTGTTTGGAAAAAAGCCCAGGAGTTGCTGGCCGCAGGTGAACAGATAGATATTTAAGAAGCTTTTTTCATAGTTTTTGGGTATAGTTGATGAAGGGTTATCAGAAATGATAGCCCTTTTTTGTTAATGCAAAAAATGTATATTTACATTATGATTTCAACATATTTCTTTTTGTATGAAAGGTTGATCAACTATGCGGCCAAGTATCAATTGGCAGCGCCCGCTGTTGATGAATTTAATTCAGCACTAAAAGAAGTCCAGCTTGAAGCAGTAAATATTCTTTGTCCCCTGTATCAAACCTCGGAAAAGATAAGAACAATGCTGTCGCCACTGGTGCGCAGGATTATTGATGTATCGGATAGCAACGGTCAGTTATTGCAGCCACAAAGAGTAGGCGTGGAGGAAGAAACTACTGAACTGTTTTACAGGGTTGTTGCTATGGCTGTAACGGATAATAACGGAAATATGCTTTATGGGATCAGCCCGGCTATGGAGGCTGAGATCGTAGAAATGCAGCGCATACCACAGCGTAAACCCGACCTGACTAAATCAAGAGCCTATTATATTGGTTATGATGAAGTTATCCAGCTTTACCCTCAGCAGCAAATTCCTTATGAACTTTGGTATGTAATCTATCCTCCGGACGCTTATATTGCTTTTAATTATGTTTTGGTAAACGGCGAATATGTGCAGCAGTATGATCCGGGTAATTCATCAGACCTTTCCTGGGATCCGAGCGCAAGTAACCTTTTATTATATCTTATGCTTGAAAAATATGGTATTAGTTCCCGTGATGATATCTTGCAGGAATACGCAGGAATGGGGCTGAAGTTATCTCTTAATCCTAATCAATCCGTATCACAATAATGGCAGCGACCAAGGCAAGTATGATTTATGAGGCGCTCCTTGCTGTTAATGGTGGGGTGGTTACCCCTAATATGAGTACACGTTACGGAGAGGCTGAAGAGTATTTTGCCTATGCAGTTAATTATGTACAGCTGGGCACTTATTGGGTAGAAGGAAAAGCGGAAATGGAACATGCTATTAATCCGCATATACTGGTGCCTTTTGATAATCTGCCTATTCAGTACGATACCACGCGTCAGCGTTATTACGGGGTATTACCTACTCCCGTTGTACCACTTCCCAAAGGCAGGGGGCTACTGATTACTACTGAGGCAGGTAAAACTTTTATCCCGCTTACCCAGGGAGATGAAGCCTTACAGGAATACTATGAAAATTATGATAAGCAGTTAAAATATCAGATTGAGGGTACCATCATGGTATGGTTCTGGGGACTGAAAAACAGTCCTCTATTGCAATTTTTCAGGGCGAAGTATCCTGTACAGGTAGCGGATCTTCCGGATAATGCACCTATATTACTCGCAGCTGATGGTTACAAAACAGTGACTGATCTGATGATCGGGTTTTTAACAGGCGAACGAAAAATGCCAAAACAGTATGCAGAAACAGGAAAGGATATTAATCAATGAGTGCGCTGCTTGCTACCGACTTAAAACTTAAACAGTTGTGTAAAACAACCGGTGAACCTGGTTTTCATAATTATACCATTTTGCAAGGGCATATGCTGAGCGCTATCATGGATATGAATATCTATTCAATGCCCTGCTGGTCGTTAAAAACACTACCCATTACTTTATATAATACTGTAAACTGGCCGTGTGACTGCATTAAGCCTTTACTCACCGTATTAAAACGCCCGGTAGGCAGTAAGTTTCATCATTATTTGCTGGAGATCAGTGAAGATTTGATGGATACTTTGATACCTAATTATGTGCCCTCGACCTCTATCGATCAGACGTTATGTACCGCTGAGGATTTTTTTCAGATAGACGGGTTTATTGAGGCCTTTGGCTGGGGCGTATGGAGCTGGGGCCTGGGGGAACTTTACGGAGTTCAAACTTTGCGGCCTCCTTATGGTGTAGTGGTACAGGATAAAAAGCAGCGCCAGTCTTACATTAAAAAATGCCAGATAAAAACGGGTGATGAGATCGTCATGTTTTTTCGTTCATCAGGCCTGGATGAGTGCCCTGAGTTTATACCAGCCGAGGCGGAGCAGGTAATAGAGTATTTTGTCCTGATGAAATGGTATGAGACCCGTAACCCAAATCTGGGGGAAAGTATGGAGCGCAAATATAAAGAGCGTCTTTTCCGCTTTGACAGGTTTACGATGGACGGTGATGAAGAACAATGGACTCGGGCGATGTATGCAAACGTGAAGTCCAGCCCAAAATTATAAGTATATTTGAATGTGGCTAAAGAGAAAAAAATACAGGCAAATAGCTTTGAAAGCGGTGTTGACTCTGATAGCGCAGAGTTCGGCAAAAAAGGTATTAAGCCTTCTTTCGCTCGTTTTGTAATCAATGCCCGTATTTTCGAGGATGGATTTAAAGGCGTTGTAAAACTTCCTAACGGAAATACTCAAATAGTTAATTCTTTAATCCCTGTCGGCCAAAATCAGGCACTCGGTTGGGGCTCAAATGAAGAACGAAGCAAATTTTATTGGTTTAACTGGAATTCAAACGGATATCATGGTATTTATTGCTACGATGATACTAATCAAAGTATTACTCCGGTCATTCAAAATTTATTGGATACTGATAATGTAGATATTTTTCAGTTTTCCCCAAATTCTCTTATTAATCATGTAGATATCATTGCCGATAATCTAATTTACTGGATTGATGGTCTGAATAAAGCTCGTAAATTTAATATCACCAAGGCAATAGATAAAAGTGATAATGGTTATGGTGCTGTTATTCAGCAGGATTTTATTACTGCTTATAAGCAAACTTCTATATACGCACCTGTACCAACTTACTTTACAGACGTAACCCGTTCAAGTAATTATTTTTACGGCCTTCAGTGCAAGTTTGCCCAGCGATTTTATTATGATGATGGTGAGGTAAGTAATACTTCTGATTTTTCTCCGGTAGCACTTCCTCCTAATGAAAGTTTTTTAGGTGCAGATAATATTACCTACAATAATAACTGTATACAGGTACAGTTAGCTACCGGAAACCGACTGGTGGTAAAAATAGAAGTATTGGTCCAGATGACAGACGGGACAGTAATCCTTCCCTGGCAGTCAGCTATTATTCTGAATAAATCGCAACTCAGTATATCAGATAACACAAACTTTGTTTATAATTTTTATAACGATAGCCCCTTAACACCGGTAGATAACCAGAAGGTAGTGCGTCCGTATTCTTTCATGCAGAGAATACCTTATGTGCAGTCTTTTGTTAAACTGGCCATGACCTATGGCAATGCTTATGAAGGCTTTGATACAGTAAATATTAGTGCTAGCGTTGCTGTTACCTCACAGGATTTGTTCCTGCCAAACGATACCGTATCACAACTTAATAGTCCGGCTTTTACAGTCAGTCTAACCTCAAAAACAATTAAACATGGGGGTTTCCTGGCTCATGATAGCTACTGGGTAACTCAGACGCACTTTATTGTTGGACACGATGTCAAAAAGGGTAATACCTTTGTCATGACTGGAAAGAACGGTGCAAGCGCAGCGCAGCAACGGTTAAACCCGACTTACGATAATTATAACTGGTCGGTAACAGCTGGTATAAATGACAGTGCTGATACGATAGCCAGCAAGCTGAAACAGTTTTTAAGAAGTACAGGCCGCGGGCAGACACCTACACTTACTTCAGATGCGAACGGGGGTATATTTAATGAAATTACAGACGGTAGCGGTAATGTATCCTGGGATTATTGGTATCTCGGGCATGATAATACGCAGCCTACTTTATTCGCAGGTAGTGTTAATCCGGTAAACTATGTAACGCTGCTTGATAACGGGCCTTCAGTGAATGTGATAAAAAGTGGAGGTTCCCGGAAATATGCGGTGGTTTATGATGATGATGATGGCAGAACATCACTTGCTTATACGGATGATGGTTTACTTGCCAAGACTCCTTTTTTAACGCAGTGGAATGCTGTGAACTGGCAGCAGCCAATACACACGGTTACTTTAACGAGTTTACCGCCTGTATGGGCTAAATACTGGCGGCTGGTAAGAACAGAGGATATTACTGACTTTACTCAAATGCTTATCCAGCAGGTAACGGAAGTGGATGTAGCTGACGAGGGGGATTATTTGGATCTGGTCGTTGGAAGTTTGAATACTTATCAGCTGATTCACCCGAATACGGTTATACAATACCAGTTTCAAAGAGGGCACAGAGTAAGATTTATTCGGAATGAGATTACGGGCGCTCTTTATACTCCGTATTTTGAAACAGAGGTACTTTCTTATAAAGATGTGTTTACTCAAATCAGAGATGCGCAAATCGGCTGTACTAACGGGTCAAATAATGTATCACCTTCGGATGGAGTGAGCACGAATAATATCGGAATGTATATCGTTATTAATGGAGTGCAGCGGCAGATCGTGGATGTGTCAGGTTCTGATTATGTGCTGAACGAGCCCTTCAATCCAGTAAATACTTATACAACAGATGCGGTAACTTCAGCTACATTCCCGAACTATACACTGATCGATACCAGGGGGATCATCCGGATAAACAAACCGCCGGCAGGGATAACATTTGTTGCTTATTCAACTGTAGAAGTTTATCATCCAGCTGTTACTGTGAATAATGACGGTAATCTGCAGCAGGCTCAGAATTTCCAGGACTTTTCTATGAAGTTCCCGATTTTAAATTATGGAACGGCCCAGGCAGCTCACGTAGGTAATACCAATAACTCATCTGGGACACCTAACCAGGATCCGAATAATCCGGTTACTGTACCAGCGATTATTACAGTGACTTCTGGTGATTGTTATGTAAGACAAAGGGCTTTGCCGACGAATAACCCGCAGAATGCACAGGATGCGCAAATCATCGTGGATACAGTAGAAGATCCTAATTTCTCTGATTTTTATTTTTCTTCATTATATAGTTTAGGCCGCGTTTACCCGCAGGACGATGGCAGAGGTTCACAAAATTTTGATCAGCGGGAACGGTTTTCTAACAACTATATACAGGGTACAGCTGTAAACGGACTGAATGATTTTGACGAGCCTGACTATAAAGATTATAATGATAGCTATGGGTCAATCAATTTAACTCGTTTCCGTCACGGGGAGTTGTATATGTTTAAACAACTAAAAATTACCTGGACGCCGATTTATCAGAATATTATTGTAGATAACCAGGGGCAGCAGCAGCTTTCTACCTCTGATCAGCTATTGAATACGATTCAGTATTCTGTCTGGGAGGGCGGTATAGGCTCCCGGGGTGCCTGGTTTGAATTTGGGGACTATATGTATATCTCATCGGATAACTCTGGTGTAATGCTTCGTGGAGCGCAGAACGGTTGGGAGCCGATCAGCAGAAAATTTTTGTATGATAAAGTAACAAAAGACTTTTTAGCTACAGCTTCAAATAATGGATTGCAGATCACAGGACAGTATGATAAACTTAATGATGAGGCCATGTGGTCTTATTTACCATTTATTCAATATCTGTTTAAGGGGGGTTTCAATCCTGTGCAGTGGCAAACACTGATCGCACCCTATCCAGCAGGTACTGTTTGGGCTATTACGCAGCAGCCAGCCAATTCTGTAGCAGCAGTAGTCGGTGGCATTATTCAGATCACGGGGACAAATACGTTAGGGGATGATTATTTATTATTTCAGGGTACTGAACCAGGCGGTGCCTTGACACCAATTATTAAATTCTGCTTTACAGTAGCCAATTCACCATATCGCCCATTAGGATGGCAGACGGACAACTCAACACTGTTCTGCGTTCAATCAGGCGGGGTGAATACAGGCCAGCAGTTAGCCAAGGTCCTTGACCAGATTTATCTGGATAATAATGCTCTTACTGGTATGAAGATGCCTAATTTGCAAATGATCGCTCCTGAAGCGATTGTTCCAAGTAGTGCTGCGATTACGTATAATGCCAACAGCAGTCCTACGCCAACAGGTGGATCCAGTGGGGATATCTGGTATAACGCGCCTGTCGATAATTTGTATATTAACGTTTCAGGTACCTGGACACTGCTTACTGACCGGGTAACTAACCAGTATTATGCACCGTCTGTTCAGAATTTAACCGCCTGTCCTGTACCACCGCCAGCAAACTTCTATAATTTGTATGCAAGGTACGGGATGAATATTACGGCGGTAGCGAATGGTACCTGTACGGGTACTCCTTCGTTTAGTGGATTATTACCAGTGAATAATGGTAACCAGGTAAATGCACTATACACGACAATAGGGGCAGGAACGGTTGTTGTTACGGTCAGTGGTACTCCGGTAATACCAGGACACGTGCAGATTTATTTGTCTGTAAATGGAGTAACAGTAGATCAGGCGACTATTGTCAGTGGAACAACGATTTACAACCTTACGTTCCCAACTAGTCCTAATAGTCCGACACCAATACAAATAAGCTTCCAAACGTTCTAATATGGCAACTAATTACTCCATCATCCAAGGCCAGACGGGTTTCGTTGATCCGAACGCTGCATCAATTGATACAGGGTGGTCTGTAGATGGGCAGAACGCCTATCATACGCCTTGTAATGCCGGGATTATGAATGCTTTGATCAGTTTTGGGTTAGTAGTGGGGAGGCAGTATGTTTTTACTTATCCCGTTTTTAACTGGATAAGCGGGCAGGTGTATATTATTGCAGGAACGCAGCATGGTACTTCCAGGACGGCTAATGGTACTTATACCGAAACGCTGACTATGACAGGGAGTAATATTTTATCGTTTTATTCAGACGGGTCACTTGGAATAAGTTCATTAAGTTTTTATGATTTATTGCTTGGCCCGCAATCAGGCAGGACGATCACTTTTAATGAGAAAGAAAATAAATGGGTACAGCAGTGGAGCTGGTCCCCTGAACTGATGGTTAAATTTGTGGATAAGTTATTTACTTTTCTTGATGGTATTCTATGGCAGCATAATACTAATCCGGTATTAAATAATTTTTTTGGAGTTCAATACTCAGCTCAGATAGCTTTTATTGCTAATGATGAGTACGAGGTGAACAAACTTTGGTATAATATGCGTTTTGACAGTACGGGGGGTTGGTATGTACAAAATATCACCATCAGGCCAAATGATCAGTTCCCTAACGGAATGCAGACAAAAATGACCAAGGCAAACTGTAAAAGTATTGATGGGGTGTTGTGGGCTGATATACTCCGGGATATGACTGATCCGAATTTTTATCAGATTCCGGATCCGACATTAAGAGCCGCGGTAGCAATGTTCCAGGGACGCATGATGCAAGGCGGTTATTTAATTGTAACTTTACAATGCGACGATAATACGTCAGCTACCATGGCCTCTGTAGAAACTTATTATATTGACGTGAAAAAAGCTTTATAAAATGGCAGATCCATTCAACCCGGTAGACAGTGCAGCATTAGTAACTAAAAGTCTGCCCCTTAAAAAACAGGTACAGCCAGACGCGCTAGCGGCTTTACCACCGCTTTTAAAAGACAGACCAATCATTCTTCCTCCAAAAAAGCCTAAAGTAACTTTAGAGCAGGGGAAAATAGACCCTGATGCGGAGTGGTTTAAAAAACATCCTTTGCAAACAGAACATGCTGATGGAACCGTACGTACGTGGGGTGAAGATACTCTGGCAAAGAAAAACCCTTATGTATTGCCTAAGCAGATGTTACCGCCTGTACCGGAGCCAAAGGGAGGAAGCAGTAAGAATTTGTCTGATAAGGCGAAAGGGTACAGTAATTATTACTATACACCAAATCATTAAAAATATTTATATTCGTATCCATGGAAGCAGAAATTCTACAACCTAAAATTACGTATGACGATTTTTTAGACGCCGTAGAGCTTCAGATGCATATCCATGGTACACTGCATATCGAGCCGCATCATGCTTTCACTCCGGGGCTGTATACCCGGTCCATTGTTAATATCCCGCCTAATGTATGGCTGTTAAGTCACGTTCATAAAACAGAACATCAGTTTATCCTGTCAAAAGGTAATCTTGTTATCTTTAGTAAAGACGGGCAGATGAAACTTTATGGAGCACCGTATATTGGTAAAACCAGAAGCGGTACCCGAAGACTTGCTTTAACAACAAGTTATGTTACCTGGACCAGTATTCATGCGACAAGCATATATCCAAAAAATAAAACTAAAAAAGCTTTAAATGAGGCTATCAAGGAAGTAGAAGCAGAATTGTTTGCAAATCACGAAAATGTATTCCTGATCAAAAGAATGGAGGAACTGGCAGCATGAGCGGTATAGCATCAGCGGCGATAGGTGTGGGGGGTACGCTCATTGGCGGAGCGTTTAAGTTTTTCGAGGGACAGTCTCAAAAGAAACAAGCTGCGCAGATTGCCAAGAATAATCCTTTCGTGCCGGAAACTTTACCTGCCGAGGTAGCGCTGTCTACCAAACTGGCGCAGGAAAACTATACCAATGGTATGCCGGGGCAGACAGCAGCTAAACAGCAAATCGGGCAAAACGCGGTTAACGCAGGAACGATAGCGGCTAAAGGAGCGACCAGTGGCGCAGACATATTGGACTCAGCTAATAAAATACAGCTTAACTCAGACGATGCTACCCGGCAATTGGCTATCCAGGCAGCAAGTTATAAATCTAATGCTTTGGGTGGTTATGAAGCGGCTTTGGGTAATCAGGCCGGCTGGCAGGATAAGCTGTATCAAAATAACCAGCTGCAGCCTTATTTGCGTGCAGCCAATACATCGGCAGCTTTAACTGGCGCGGGTAATATTAATGAAGCAAGTGGTCTGGATGAGGCAGCAACTGGTCTGGAAGCTGGCGCACAGGATTATACCAACTCCCAATATAAAAAGAAATTGCTGGATACTAACTCACTGTTATCACTATCTGCGCTTGCAGGAGGTAAAGGCTTTTAACGATGGCATACACTGCGGGAAATATAGGTGATCAGACAGGCATAGGGCAGGGACTTGCTTTTGTTCTTCCCGATGGTAAAGCCGGAGCCTATGCTATGCAACTGGCACAGACTCATGCACAGCAGTTGCAGGATATGGTCCGTCAGAAACAAGCGGCCCAGGCGAAGTTAAACGAGCAGTATCAGAAAGATTTTAAAGACCAGCAGTTGCCTGCAGCTTTTGCTCCTTTTGATAAAGAGCTGAATGACCGGTTTAATAAATGGCTTCAAAAAGGTGCGGCGCAGTTCGCGCAAACTGGAAAAAATCCTTATAATGATCCTGATTTTATGAAGGAATATAATTCTGATGTTTTAACTCCGGCGCGTCAGTCGCAGGAATTAGGGCAAAATTATACTAAACTCCGTGCTACGGCAGAGACTGATCCAGGTAACAAATATACTAAAGCCAGTAAGCAGGCAGTTATTGATTACGAAAAAACGATTAAGGATGATCCGTTTAAAGCTTTAACGCAGCCACTGCCTCAACTGGAGGAAACACCGGCAAGTGCGGATGACCTGGTAAAAACACTGAAAGCCACATCAGTAAAAACAGATGACGGTACCTGGGAGACTAAAGGCCCGGACAGTTCTTCTCATAAAGCACAGGCTTTTGCGGCCTTAGTAGGAGATGATAAATGGCACCCACTGCTTAAAAGTTACGGCTATAATCCGGACCTTCCTGATTTTGGTGTGTATAGTGATCCTAAATCGCCAACTGGTAAAAGAGTGTGGTACACCAACCCAACTTTTACAGGACATATGGCTGATCAGATACTGGAAAGTCCGGAAGATCCGAAAAGTCAGCGTATACTGCAAACATTAGGGATAGATATTAAAACGGATAAATTTGCCCGCGAGAAACTACAACATGCTATTTCTGATCAGAACGAGGCCATGGGCCGTGCTGTAACAGATATCTCCACCCGTAAAGATGCCGAAGTACCTGTGGAAAAACAGCGTAAATTTGGTGAGGAAAGACTGGAAATAGCAGAAAAGAATTTAAGTTTATCTGAGCAGCGTCTTGCTTTTCAAAAAGAAAAACAGGATGCTAAGGTTTATTATGGTAAAAATCTGATTGAGCGAATGGGTGAAGGAGAACAAGGGGCTGGTGAAGAACTGTCAGAGTTTTACAAAGCTAATCCTAACTATAACGCGCATCTGCATTTCTCAACAACCGAGGGTGGTGATAAAATAGCTATTCAGGTGCCTGAAAAAATGAAAGCTAATCCGAATTATAATGCGGCGCTTCCAGTGAGTGCTCTTAATTCACCACAAATAGTAGCTCAAAAAGGATATACCGTACATTTGGATAAAAATAAGCCGTTTGAGTTTAAAGCGGGTATGGTGCAGATACTTAAAAATGTAGGCATACCAGCCAGTGCCGATAAAATTATGGCTCCTAATCCGCATGAGAATAAACCAACTACTCCGGAGCCGCAATATAAAACATCCATTAAAAAATCCGATATTGCAGCTAAAGCAGCAGCAGCAGGATATTCTACTGAAGAGTATATGAATTTGCTTAAACAAAAAGGCATTAAAATAGAATAATGGACCAGGACGTAGATGAATTTGGAATACCTAAAAAAGCAGCACCTGCTAAGGTGGATGAGTTTGGTATACCTATAAAAAAAAAAGTTTCTACAGAACCTTCGTCTACTGGTGGTATTATCTCACCGGATCATTTAGGTAAAATACCAACAGGCTCTGATTTTACCCCTATACAAAATAATTATTCTGAAGTCACTGACCCCGCTCTTCGTCATAGATTAAAAGAAAATGATGCCCATTATGCAGCAATTAAAATGGCTAAAACCATGCAGGACGCTAAAGGTATGCGCGAACCTGTTCTTTCCCCGCATACGCTGTTAGCCCCTGAAACTGCCAAAGTAGATGACCCGAACTGGAATCCGGACCAAAAAAGTCTTACTGAACAAATTAACCAGGCCTTTTATCTCCCAGCGTTGAACGAGGGGTTTAATAACCTGGTCACCAAACCTTATGTGGGTACTGCTGATTTTTTCAACCGGACCATGGATAAAGCCTATCACAGTATCACCGGGGAGAATGCGCCAGACTGGCTGGTAGGCGATCATAAAGGCAATAAAACTGATATCCTGCACCAGATCGTAAAAGGTTATGATGATGCTTATCAGCAAAGAGATAAACCCTCTAATGTAGCCAGTGATGTCCTGGAAGGCACTATAGGGTCTATTCCGTTAATGGCGGCTTTATTTACCGGTGAAGGGGAAACTTCAATTGCTACTAAATTACCTAACCTGTTCAGCAAAACAGCAAAAGTATTTGGCACCACTGGAGCACTGGATGCTTATGCTGATGCTACCAAAGAGGGAAAAACTTATGAGGAATCGGCTAAGGAAGCTATTAAAGGCGGGGCTGAAGGGGTAAAACAGGGACTGGAACTGGACGCTTCGATGCTTATTGGCGGAGCACTGGGTAAAGGAGTAGCAAATAAACTGGCAGAAGCTGGTCTGCTTAAAGGGGGGAAAGCAGCAGAATCGCTTTTACATGCACTGGCAGTAGGAACTACTTTTGCAGGCACCTCAGCCGGGAATGATCTTCTGGAAGGAAAAGATATTAATGTTCCTGAAGCGATGAAGCAGATGGGTATGGGTTTTGCTTTTGAGGCTATTCCGGTTGCTAAAGCCCTACATGATGAAATATCAACTAATATTGAGGGTAAGAAAATAAATAATGCAGCGGCCCAAGCCGGTGCGGTAACTGCAGCAGCATCTAACATGAACGCGGAGAGTATGATGCGGACGCTGATGATGACTCCTATAGAGCGCCTGCAAGCTATTAACGATAATGTTCAGTTATCGCATGATAATTTATACGCTCAGAGTCTGGATAACGGCATGAAGGCTTTTGAGGCCACCGATCCGAACGAAAAACGGAATTATTATGCCAATCAGCTTTTATTGAAGACTCAGGGGGATGTTAAAAACATTGCTAATCACTTATCTGATCCGGATAAAAAAGCGGAAATAACAGATGATATTGTTGGTTCTGATGAATTGACCGACGACCATAAAGCAGAATTATTAAAAAAATTAGATATATTAACTCCAGAGGCTAAAGCTGAAGAACCTGAGACTAAACCCGCTAAAATAGATGAATCAAAAGAACAAATTCCTGAGCCACCAAAAACACCCGAAGAAGCAGGAGCTAAACCCGAAGAGCCTGTTACAGAAAAAATTGAGCCAATTAAGGAAGAAGCAAAGCCTATAAAGGAAGAAGCTGAGTCTCCGGATAAAGAAAAACCCGTACAGAAAGCTCCTGAAAAAGAAGTTAAGAAAAAACCTGTAAAACAGGAAGCTGAGTCTCCGGATAAGGAAAAACCAGTGGAGAAAGCTTCTGGTGATAAAAAAATAAAAGTTAAGGACAATACGCTCATCCAACCTAGCAAATTGAAGGGTTCAAAGTATAATCTTGCTTTAGCAGAACTGCCTGATGGTAAATTCGGGATTGTAGATACAAACAGCGGATATACTATATCGGATGCTTATGATGACGAGGGCTCAGCAAGAAACGCTTATGCTAAAAGCCGGGAAAAACTCACGCCTAAAATGATTGATGATGCTATAGCCAAAATTGAACGTCAGCCAAAAGCCGCAGGTATGGTAATGTCATTGCCGTTTATGAATGAACTTGTTGAGCATGATGTAAAACCGTTTGTCCAGAAGGTAGCTACTAATTTTAAAGAAGCATTAGGGGCTATTGTTCGTACGATCAGCCCGAAGACTGGCGTATCTCTGCAGGCAAAAGATATTATTACCAAAAACCTGAACGTACGTAATGAGTCCATGGCTAACGTAGATAAAGCGGTAGGGGCTATTGAGAAAATGTTTGACAAGATGCCGGATGAGGACCGGATCGCTTTTATTGACCGGTTAAAACGCGGTCAGCCACAGGCTACACCTGAGCTCCAGGCCATTGCTGATATGTATGGTAAAATGGATAAGGAGCTTTATGACGAGGTAAATAAATTTAAGGAAAGCCTCCCGTTCAAAGAAAACCACTTCCGGGTGCTTTGGAAGGAATTGCCGGGCGGTGAAAAGTCCCGCAGCTGGTTCGGTTCTTCCAAACGTCCGCTGGAGGGTAGTAAAGGTTTCCTTAAAAAAGCAACTCTTGCAGATATCAGTGAGGGAATCGCCCGTGGCGGGGTGCCATTATCCACCAATCCTATGACCATGTTCAAAGCAGCTTATGCAGATGCGATGAAGTTTGTCACTGCTCACCGGATGTTTGACGCGCTGAAAGAAGACGGGTTTATAAAATTTGTACGGAATGGCGGAGAGGTGCCGGAAGGGTATACTAAAATTGATGATAAAATTGCCTCAGTTTATTTCCCGGTCAAGGAAGGCGTGGTAAAAACAGGCGAATTTTATATTGAGAAGAATGCAGGCCGTCTGGTGAACAATCATTTATCCCGTGATCTGATCCGTGAAAGTCCGGTTGGCAGAGGCCTGATGAACCTTAAAAATATATACACCGCGGCAGAACTGGGGCTTTCAGGATACCACGCTTCGGCTATCGCGCTGGAAGGGATATCCTCGGATATTGGCCGGGGTATGCGTAAACTGGTAAACCTGGGACTGAGGGGGGACTTTAAATCAGCAGGAGAGGGGATCCTGGATATTTTAAAATCACCATTCTCCCCAAAAACAACTTTCTCTTTAGGCAGGAACACGATTAAACTGGCTACTGAAGGAGAATTTGAAAAATCAGATTTCGGTAAAAAATTCCTGAAAGCTAACCCGCTGGCCAAGCAGTATATCCATGATCTGTTTATGGGGGGTGGCCTGATGAAACAAAGCGCTGATTTGAAAGCCAACACCTACAAGGCGATGAAAGAAGCGGCGGGCAAGGATAACTATATAGGTGCTGCACTCCGGTCGATCCCTGCACTGAATGAACTGGTAATGTCCCCGCTGTTTGATCATTATATTCCAGCCATGAAGGTAGGCATGTTTATGAAAGAGTTCCCGCTGGCGCTCCAGGAACAGCAGGCGGACCTTGCATCAGGTAAAACTACCCGGGCCGAGATTGCCCGTAAAACTGTGGATTTTATCGATGACAGGCTGGGAGAAATGAACTTTGATAACCTGTTCTGGAACCGGACATTTAAAACGTCCATGCAGCTTATGCTACGTTCAGTGACCTGGAAGCTGGGTAACCTGCGGGCTATGGGCGGTGCGCCGATAGAACAGGCTATGGAATTTTATAATGCAGCTAAACAGGGCCGCGCGCCAAATCTGTCACCGAAAGTCGCCTGGGTACTGGGCCTGGCTACTATGCAGACTGCGCTGGCTACCGTAACGCAGTATATAGCTACGGGCACTTATCCTCAGAATATAAAAGATTTGATCGCACCTCGCCTTGATAAAGATGATGACAAGCAAAGGATTGTTCTGCCAACTTATATTAAGGATGTGACCCACCTGGCTTATAAAGGACCTGCTGATTATATCCGGTCATCACTGGCCGGTGACCTGGGCAAACTAAACGATATCTGGTCGAACAGCGATTTTCAAAAATACCAGATATACAATCCGAATGACGGGGCTTTGGATAAAGCAAAAGATATCGGCGAGTATGTTCTGCCTAAGCCGATCTCGTTTAGCAACCTGCAAAAAAGCATTAAAGAAGGGGATAGTTACGGGCAGATGGCCATGAGTTTTTTCGGACTGAATAAAGCCCCAAAATATTTAACCAGTCCTCCGATAGAAAATAAGATATTTGATCTGTTCAATTTGCATGAAGGCGTAAAGAGTAAAGGCGATAAGGATGTGCACGATCTGAAAGCACAGATCAAGTCACTTTACGTACAAAAGAAATACGAAGAAGCTGAAAAAGTAGCCTCGGATGCAATGGAAAAGGGCCTTATTACCCAGAAGCAGTTCGGGTATCTGAACAAACATCTGGGCAGTGGTGGTAGCGAGGATCCGTCTATGTTTTTTTATGGAAAACTGCCAATGGATGATAAAATTGCGTTGTGGAAAGAAATGACTCCGAAAGAACGGGAGATTTATGATCCTAAAGGTACCGTTCAGATGCGGGTACTGGAGCAGCAGTTATACGAAGAAAAACATCAGAAAAAAGATAAACCCTATTCAAGTTTTGACAAATGAAAATAACTAAACTATCTAACCGGGCAATCCTGATCGAGTTTCCTACGCGAAAAGAAATGAATTTGACTTGTTTTCGAATGAGTGAGTTTTCAGAAGGTAATCCACAGTTGCAGATGTATTATACCCCGGATGTTTTCATTGATATCTGGAGTACTAAGAAAGGTAATATCAAGTATTGGTCTTACTGGGAAGGGCACAATATACCGGCAAGTAAGATCCACATGTTCATGCATACCTTTGCTGGCAATGTGTCGGAAAGAGAAAATGCTGTTTTTGAAGCCATCCAGGAGATTGATTATGACGGCTATGTTATTTTTGTAGAACAGGGTGACGCGATAACGATCAAGCACGAAAAAACCCACTTTTACTATCGTGAGCATCCTGAATATCTGAAAAGAGCAAACGAAATATCAGATAAGATAGGGCTCAATAACATTGCTGCAATGAATAAGGGCCTTTTAAAAGAGGGTTATGTGAAAAGCAACCTACAGAACGAACGCGTGGCATACCTGACTGCCTATGATCAGGAGGAATTTGACGAGATGTTTCCGAAGGTTGCTGACGTATCTAAAGTAGTTGCTGAACTTAACGAGCTTTACAACGAGTACGACAAATGAACGAGATAGTAAACGATAAAACAGTATTGATTTATGATGACGGCCTATTCATGTGGCTTGCTGATCGCTTGTCACGTGATTTTATGACGGTATATTTATATATCGATTGGAAATCGGATTATCCCAAAAGTTCTGATGCAGCCATAGGTACAAACATCCCTAATGTTATCCGGGTATATGATTTTTGGCTTTATGCAAAAAAAGCTGACCTTATAGTATTCCCTGGTCTCTATCATGGTGATATGCAGCAAGTGCTTGTCAATGATTTTAAAAAACCTGTATGGGGCTCTAAGTTCGGTGACGAATTTGAGCGTGAACGGCTTAAAACAAATCAATGGATGCAAAAAGTTGGTTTACCTCATCCAGAGATAGTATCTGTAAAAGGCATTGATAAGCTGCGTAATTATCTTAAAGAAGTTGACGAACGTTACATTAAGGTGTCCAACTACCGTAAAGATTTCGAGACTTGGAAGCATGTGAATTACGAATTATCAGAAATGGAACTCGATAAACTAGAGCACAAGTTGGGTAAGTTGAAAGATGATTATGAGTTTATAGTCGAAAAACCGATTAAAGGAGATGATATAGTTGAAGCAGGGTATGATGGATATTGTATTAACGGCAAATTTCCTGACAAAACTATCTTCGGTATGGAGATTAAAGATGTCGCGTACTGCGGACATGTAAAAGATTATAGTGATATATCGCCATTAATTACTGATTTCAACGATAAGATAAGCGAAGAATTGGAAAAACATGAGTACTGTAACTTTTTTTCCACGGAACAAAGAATTGGTAGTGATAAAGTTTCAACCTGCATCGATATTACTACAAGAATGGCTTCACCTCCGGGAGAGCTCTTTTGTGAAATGTGCCTTAATTTACCTGAGATATTTTGGTACGGGGCATTAGGTATAATGGTAAACCCAATTTTTGAAGATGAATATGGGGTACAGATATTCATAGATAGCCCTTGGAGCGAGAATGAATGGTACCCTATACAGTTTCCAAAAGAAATTTCAAGATGGGTAAAACTTAGAAATTACTGTATAATGGACGATACTTATTATGTTATTCCCAAGTATACAAATTTTGATAATATTGGATCAGTCTTAGCTACGGGCAAATCTATAAAGGAATGTTTTAAAAAAATAGAGGAATACACCGATCAGATAAAAGGCTCTAAAAATGAAATTAATCTTGGATCTATAAACGAAATTAATGAAGTTATTAAGAGAGCCTCTGATATTGGTATCATGTTTTGATATAAATAATTTATATATTTATTAAAAATTTGAAAGACCATGGCAGAGATCACTCCTTCTTTTATTATAGCATCTGGCGGTCACGCTGGCTCTATTCAATATACTGCTCAGGCAGGTGATGTTCCTTATTATGTAGTCAACATTCAAAATGCCAGAATCAAGGGTACGGGCAATGGAGGCACAGAAGCTACAGTAGTACTCATCTTAGCTGATAAAGAAAAGATTATTTTCCCGCTGGCTCAAATCGCAACTATCGGCGGGGCCGCACCAGTTTCATTAACCGATGCAGTAAATAAACTTGCTGCACTAATCGTTGAATAATCATGGCATTACCCTTTGCAGCAACAGCATCAGCTACCCAAGACTCAACAGGCTACGTTTTAACCCTGAATGACTTGAGTAACTACGGCGGTCAATCCGTCGAAGGATACACGATGGCTAACTTTATCCGCAACTTCGTGCTGGTAGATGCCTATAACAACGTACTTGCCACTTTGCCAATAAATAATCCTGCACTGGCGATCCAGTATGCTTTAACCCAGTCCTTGTGGATAAATATGCAATTGCAGTTAACAGGAATAGGCGGTGTTCCAAACTATAACTCCCCGATCTACGGGTTACCACTGGACCGGATCACCAAGAACCTGTACCGGGCTATCCTGCAAGCTGGATGCTGCGGTGGAAAGTTTGAGCAGCAACAACTTTTCCAGGCCGATAATTATTTTACTGGTGCAGCTATCGAAGCATTGAGCGGCAACGGCGCTGGCTTCAATAACGACATTAACGCAGCAACAGCTTACCTTTCCCCTAACCCATAATGGCCAGCGTTGATCAAATAGCAGCGGCAATCGCAATTGGTCAGGGGTATTTTATCCAGATACAGGACTTTAATACCAATGCCTTAAAGTTTGGCTTTCCTACAAAATTTAACGAACGCCTGGTATGTCTTAAACGGCTTATGCGGGCTTTGCAGTGGGATATCAACGAGCAGATCAATGATGCCACTACGACAGCGATCTATGAACTGCTTCTTGACGAGACAGCTGCTTATAATGGCACGGGTGTAGTTTATAATCCGAACGTTATTATTCCAGGGCAAACGGTGATCGTGCAAACATCAGGAAACTTTACGCAAAGCGGACGTATACCGTTCGGCCCTACGCCTTTACTTGTTATTGATAATTGGTCGACGAACTATTATCCAACCTACGGCGATAACCCAGAGATCCAGATATTTGTTGGTGATAATATAAACGGGTACCAGCAGGACGAACAAACCGCTCCAGTTCCTGTATATCCTGCAAATGACATCACGCAGCCACTGCAATCGATTAGCTGGAATTTTACGATACCTACATCTGGTTATTACATCATCTCAGGCAAGAAACCATCATGAAAAAGTTACTCATCATACTGCTGATATTAAGTTCTTGGTTTACAGGACATGCGCAGACGGGCCCTATTAATCCTGAGCGCCTTACGCAGATGCAGTCTTTTCTGGAGCCAAGCACACATAGGCCCTGGCTGAACCTGAGCTCGCCTAGTGTAACGCCTTTTTATTGGTTATTGCCAGACAGCGTGACCGTGCGGCGCTGGGCTGGTGGTGGCGGCGACACGATCTCGTTTACGACCAACTTTCAGAACCTGGGGACGATCACGAATGCGCATATTGATCTCGCCCACACGATCTATTTGAACAACAAAGTCGTCATAGGACACGGGACTGACGCGGTTGATAGGCATCTTTCCGTATTGCGTAATGTATTGAGTGTAGATAGTGTGGAAGCACGTTTTGGAGCATCCACGTTCGGCGGCTCGTTCATGTCCGCCATTATGAACGGCGATACGGCACATGCCCATGTATTACGATTTTTAAACTCCAATCAATATCCTGAAATATCGTTTGACGGTGGAGCAACAAATATACCTCTAGCTTCAATAACTACCTGTACAGGATGTACATTTGATCCTGTAGGGCATACGTTAACGGTAACGGCTTCAGGTGGCGTATCGACCCTTAACAACGGCCTCACCCTGACAGGAACGAACGGGCAGTTGGGGGGTACGTTGGTGCAAGCTACAGGTATATCAGGTACAGGCGCAAACGGACTTACTTTAACATCTGTCGGTAGTGGGGTCGGTACAGCACAAGTAACATTACAGAATGGTGTATTGGTTAATAGTTTTACACAGACCGTCAATAACAATCAAGCGGTCATGCGGCTGGATAAAAGTGGGCCATCTACACAAGCCCGCGCATTCGTTGGATTTAGTTTAGGGTCGAATAGTCACAGCAAAAATCTGGAGTGGTCAACAGGTGAGTTTGGCGTTATGGTGCAAGACCAAGTGGATAGCGTGGGATTGAACGGTAAATGGATTTATCCTGTTAAGTATGGGTCTCAATACGCACAATACGGAAAGGTTGACAGTATTGCAATCGCTAAGGCGGATAGCCTATTGGCTGGAGGCGGCACAACCACAAATTCAATAACATTCAATTCAGGCGGTTCAGGCGGTTCATCACCGCAAGTATTCAACGGGTCAGCGGCTAAAACTATTTCTTACAATACCATTGGCGCTCAGGTCGCTGGAAACTATATCACCGCCCTCACCGGAGACGTCACAGCAACAGGGCCGGGAAGTGTGGCGGCGACATTGGCTAATACAGCAGTTACAGCAGGGAGTTACACAAATGCCAATATTACGGTTGACGCCAAAGGTCGCCTTACAGCGGCATCTAACGGGTCTGGCGGAGGTGGTGTATCTTCTGTTTCAAACTCGGACGGTACATTAACCATATCTCCAACTACAGGATCAGTCGTTGGGTCATTAGCCTTAGCGCATTCAAATACTTGGACAGGAGCTCCTTTAGTGAATATTGCAGGTATAGCAAACACATCAACAGACGGATTTACGTATGAAAATACTACAGCTTCAACTTCTGGCGCTACTGTACAATGGTCACCCCGACAACACTGGATTTCTCATGCCTGGAATACAACCGCAACAGCAGCAGATAACTACCTTGAAACTATAGAGGAATTACGGCCAGTTTCAGCCGCTACGCCAACATCTAACCTATATTGGGCATTCAGGCGCAGTACAGCAGGGTCTGGTTCTTTCACTGATGTGATGAATTTGTCAAATTCGGCAGCTTTAACCATAGGTGCAGCCAGTACCACATCAGGCAGGATAAATCTTGCCAATAGCGGTCTTTCGACACTTCCAAACTTAACGACAAGGTCAAGCGGTTTTATTATGGATCCCGATGGCACCGGAACAAGTCCTATTTATTTTGACGTAAATAATAGCGGCAGAATAACATTAGGCGCGGGAGTCTTTTCTGGAAACGTTCAAGCGAACTCACTCAATATTACGTCCGGAGGTACACAATCTATATTTGTGTCAGGGCGATTCCAATTACAGCTTTCTACTGGAACAACGGACTGGTTTATAGGGATGAACTCGGGCGCCAACTATTCTGTTTACAATAATGGAACAAATAATTATGATTTAAGTGTAACAAAGGCGGATGACGATGTACTTATCAATACAACTACGGATGATGCCGCCCATGATAAATTACAGGTTAATGGTAATGTTGCTATATCGTTAGGTAATGAATTAAAAGTTGCCGAGGGAACGAATGGATTCGTTGGGCAAGTTGCCTTAGTAAGCGGTACAAAAGCGATAACTATAACGGGTGTCACCACTTCATCACGTGCGTTTGTCCAATTAGTAAGCCCAAGTGGGGTTACGCTGACCACACAATACCAAGCCGTCTGCACATCAAATACGTTGACTATACAGGCCAATGTAGCAGCAGGAACTATAAACACGGCGGACGGCAGTCTGCTTAACTATTTTATTGTCAATTAATGAAAAAACTTATCCTACTCTTACTGCTTTGCACCGCCTGCCAAAAAGAACCGCTAAACATTCAGGTAGGCATGATGTACCATATCAAATCTGAGGTGTTCAATAAGGGGACGTATCAACCCGTTCAACCTATCAGGGTAGAGCGAATTTACACTGACCCATTAAGTGGGCAGATATTTGTGGAGGCTACAGATCAGACTAATACGGAGTGGTTCATACCTAAAGCCGATTTGGTCAAATGAAGTGGCTCTTTATACTTCTGTTTCCGATGTGTGTGAGGGCGCAGGATACGACCAAACACACCCGCAAAGGCAAATGGCTTCAATACGCCCTATTAACCACCTCAGTTGTTGCCAATGCAGTCGGAGATGGTCTCAATAGCCGGGAGTATTACGCTCAGGGACATGCCCTAAATGCCCTGTCTATCGGAACATTACTTGCCGTTCCGTTTGTATGCAAGCCGAACTGGAAAATGCCTGTAAATTATATTCTGATAAGATATGCGATTTTCGACGGTCTGTATAATTACGGAGCGCACCGAAACTTGAATTATCGTGGCGGACAGAACTATTATAACGAAGGAATCGGTCACGTACCATTAGGAGTTCTAAACACAACAAAATTCTTATCTTTAGGTGCAAGTATTTTAATCAACATCAAATGACCGACGCCAGACGCCTCAACGAAATAAGATTATTCTGATGGCAGATGATTGAGGTATTGGAGCGAAAAGCGCCGCTCGATTACAGGGATACAATTAATGTTTTGAAAACAATACTTAAAAAATCAGATCATGGCGAAGAAACAAAAACCAGTAAAGAAACCCGCGCCGATCAAACCTGACGGCGACCCACCGAAATGCCCACCCGGATACGAATGGGATAATGTATTAGCAAAATGCGTCCTGAGCAGTGGCGATTAATCATCACCCTGGCCGCGCTGACTGTTTATACTTTCAGTTTTAATTTTTATATTTACGTGTTGACCCATCCTTTTTGGGATGAGCATTACACAAAACTGTTTTATAATTATTTAACCTTGTCTATGCTGGTCTTTTATTTGATCGATAAATATAAAGGTGTAGTGAACGCTATACACGGGCAGCTAAACCTGATGTGCATCCTATCGGTGTGCATCAACTATATTATCATCATTCTGAACCGTCATGGGCTGCTTTCGGATGCTGTGAAAATAACCATGACGTTTAACGGCGCAATATTTGTAACGACAGTAATGGTAATGTGGTTTGGGCTTCGAGATGGATACTTACAAAATAACGATGAAAATGAGCGGGCAGGATAGTGGTAATAACTTTGCCCTTGTGTTGCAGTTCGTAAAAGACAGCCTACCTATGATCGGTGGAATCATTGCTATATGGAAAGTAATATCCGAAATCGCCAAGTCATACTCCAAGAAACAGGACGCACGGCTCCGCGAACTCATAAAGATTGAAGTCAGCCCACAAATAGAAAGTCTTACCCATGCCATCAATGATCTGCGTGAAACGATAGGCACACTCCGTAAATGATGAACGTATTCGCACCACCGATTTTGGTTGCTGTGGCGTTTTGCAGCGTCATGTGGGGATACTTAATGATAAGAAACTTCATAGACTTACGCGGATGGTTCGGATTTGCCTGCGCACTCGGGTCGATCGCATACGGTATCGCCGTGTATCAGTACATATCCATATTTTTCATTCATAAAACCAAGACAATGGACGGCGATATGTGGGCATTATTTGTGCGCATGTTGTTTCATTGCGGATCGGTGCTTATCTTTGTAACACATTACAATTTAAGTAAAAAGCGTAGGTAGATTAAGAAAATAAATTTTTACCTTTAAGTATGAGAAAAGCCCTGTTAATACTATTGATGCTCATGCCGGTATGGGCGCTGGCTCAATTTTGTGGACCTTTCCATTACGTAGCTCCAATAAGTCTGACAGGAGTAAGCAATCAAACGATAACCCTGGATAGCATCTCTAGCATCAAGCTCACTAATTGCACCAACATCACTATTTTTAAATGTAAGGTTGAGGGGAGCACTGGCGTAGCAATTTCATTGAGTGGATGCACAAATATCACCATCGATTCCACATTTGTCGAAAACGTGCAGCAGGGTATTATTGCGCAGAACTGTACCAATACTCAAATACTGAGTAATTACATCCATAACGTTTTCGGTGCACCCAACCAGACCTATCACCCGATCCAATTTATAACCTGCACACGTGGCCACATCAATTATAACAAGATCCTTGAAGATCCAGCCACCACTCAATATACGCACGATCAGATCAGTATTTACAATTCCAATGGCGTGGTCGGAGACTCCATACAGGTTATAGGCAACTGGATACGCGGTGGTCAGCAGACGATGAACGGTACTGGCCCTGGAGGCTTCACGGGTGGAAATAATGGTGCATGCGGCATTAACCTGACCGATTCCGGCGGCGCTTACCAGGTGGCAAGAGGAAACCTGGTCATCAATGGCGGGTATATTGGTATGCAGGTTGACGGACGCGGCTCCAGTGCCAAGATGGATCATAATAAAGTTTATTCCAGTAAAACAAATATTACCAATGTCGGCATCAGTTACTATACCACGGGCAGCCCGCCGGGATCATCCTCAATTTACATCGGCTATAACAACATCAACTGGACGCAGAACACGGGTGGTATTTTTAATAAATGGTTTAATCCGTCACTGACTCAACCACAGGGCTGGGCAACAAACACCGCTACTAATACTGCTGATCCACTGGCTACCAGTACAATGATACCTACGCCAATGGTCACTGCTTGCAGTGCCTCACCAGTACTATTACCACCTGTTATCACTTATACCAGCCCGAATACTTTTCAGGTAGGCACCGCTTATACGCTGCCACCTTTTAACAGCGGCGGCGCAGCAGCAAGCTGGTCTGGAACAGTCCCCCCGGGAATGACACTGAACACCTCTACCGGGGTAATTACCGGAACCCCTACGACGATTGCTGCAGCGACAAACTATGTCATCACTGCGCACAATACTGCGGGCACAGGTTCGTTTACCATCAGCATCACCATAGGCCCCCGCGTGCCAATTATTTCTTACCCATCACCAGACGTTTACGTAGTGGGTAATACAGTCAACCTTTCGCCTACCAACACGGGCGGTGCAGCCACGGCGTATACCATAACGGGTAAACCTGCAGGTACAACGTTCAGTGCTACTACCGGTGTTTTATCAGGAACGGTTACAACAGTGCAAGCAGCTACGAACTATACCGTTACTGCAACAAATTCCAGCGGTTCGGCTACATATGTCATCAATATTACAGTAAATCCTGTCCCGGTTACCCCGCCAGCGATCAGCTATGTATCGCCACAAAACTTGACTGTAGGTACCGCGGTAAACCTGGTTCCCAGCAATACTGGTGGTGCGGTGACAAGCACGTACACGGTAGCCCCTGCATTGGTGCCAGGTTTATCGATAGATCCCACTACAGGGATTATAAGCGGAACACCTACTGCACCATCAGCATCAGCCAACTTTGTTATTACCGCATCTAACGCGGGCGGAACAAGCCATTTTACCATGGCCATATCGGTTAGCTATGCTGTTCCGATCATTAGCTATACACCGTCAAGCAATACATATGTTGCTGGAACAACGATAGGCGCTCTGACGCCAAGCAATTCAGGGGGCGTGGTAACAAGCTCTTACACCGTGGCACCTGCTTTACCGTTAGGCATCACTATAAATGCTACAACCGGTGTGATCAGCGGTACGCCCACTACGGTAACTGCCGCAGTGGTGTACGTTATCACAGCAAGCAACAGCAGCGGCGTCAGCCATTTCAGCTTGACTATCACCATAAACCCTGCGCCGGTCGCCTTGCCGGCGTTCAGCTATTCGCCGGCCAGCGGCATATATACGATCCCGACATCGATAAGCCCACTGAGCCCTGTTTCAACAGGTGGCCCAATAGTTTCGTTTTCCATTACTCCGGCACTGCCAGCGGGCCTATCGATGTCTACTGTCACCGGCGTTATTACGGGTACTGTAAGCGCTGTATCGCCCTTAACCTCATACACCATAACAGGTACAAATGCTTCTGGCAGCGGTCATGCTACAGTGCAGATAACTGTTCTCCCGAACCCGATCATTGCGCCTAACATCTCGTATTCACCGAATAACATCTCAGCAGTATATGGTACAAATATTGTTCCGGTGGTGCCTGTAAATACAGGCTCAGCAGCAACATTTTCCATCAGTCCATCTCTGCCAGCAGGAATGTCTTTTCTTTCTACCACCGGGCAAATTAGTGGCAAATCTGGAGTTATTAGTCCTTCGACGGTTTATACGATAACCGCCGTGAACGCCTCCGGCAGCTCTGCTGCGACGGTAACAATCAGTGTTGCTCAGGCTACACTTCAAATTATTGCTATCAACCAAAGTAAATATGTAGGTTTCGCCAATCCAGCTTTAACATTTGGTGTGGACCAGGCGCAGCTGCTTAACGGAGATACGCCAGCAACAGCTTTACAAACTCCACCAACACTGAGTACCACAGCGACAACCGCATCACCGGTAGGAACTTATCCCATAACGGCCAGCGGCGCTACCTCGACAAATTATACGTTAACTTATGTTCCAGGGGTGTTACAGGTCATCGCTCCGTCAACGATGATAATTTGGACAGTTTTTGGAGGCGTGTATTAAATAGTCTTCTTTTTTCATAATGTTTTTGGTTAGTAAATAGTCCGTAAGCCACAAGGGTAAACGGACTTTTTTATTTCAATTAAACTTTTTATATTTAATCCAATGAAAATCAGCAAACAAGTAGCTTATGATTTTTATACCACTCTTGCGATAACAGCAGCACTGTTGATCGCCGGATGGATAATGCTGAATGCTGATAAGATTGAAGCATTTATAAAAACGATAAGAAAATGAGCATACTCGGATTTGATTGTTCTGATCTTGATGACATTAACTGGAAAACACTTTCCGAGGACTTTAAATTCGTTATTATAAAAAAAAGTGAAGGGGTTACTCTCACTGAAAAGTCCTATGCTTTCCGATCAGGATACCTGCCTACAAGCGGCTTAGTGTGGGGGGACTATCATTTTCTTTTGCCAAATGACCCAATAGAGGCCCAGCTCGACAACTACTTTAACGGACGCATTAAAAACGATCTCCCACCTATTCTCGATGCGGAGGTCCAAGGCATAACACCCGCTATGGTACAGGCCTGGCTTGCAGGTGCCCGGCAAAGAAGTGGTCGTAAACCGATACTATATTGTGACCCAGGGTTTTTAGCTGATAATTTGCAGGGGCAGTCTTTTGACGCTTATCTTTGGGTAGCTGCCTGGCAACCAAACCCGCCAACACATTTAGGTGGCTTTACAGAGCTAACTCTTTGGCAAAATTCAGAGAGCGGGTTACAAGACGGTTCGTTAACAGGCGGAGGCCTTGACATTGATACTTATTTTGGAACGATAGAAGAACTTAAAGCGTTATAGACTATGGAAAATTGGCAATTATGCCCTAAATGTGAGGGCAACGACACATCTGGATATACGGGCATGGTTTGTAGGATTTGTAACGGAACAGGATTGATATGCTGTTTTACGGGTATGCCACCTGCAAGGCCAAAATCTACATCACAGGCAACTGGAAATATGGTTTTCATACATGGTGATGAACTTACAACTTTTACAAAACAATGAACCCCCAATCACAAAGCTGGTTACAGCAAAACATCACTGCAATAGTAGCTATACTCATTATGGTCGGACTTGGCTGCGCTATTACCTTTGCCAAATTGCCTGACAACGATAAGAACAGGATGTTCGATATAATGCTGCTTTGCGCAACTTTCTACTTTGGGTCGAGTAAGTCCAGTGCCGTTAAAGATCAAACAATTGCCGATCTTAAAGGCAGTGGCAGCAATCCAACGGTGAGTGCAAATGACAGTTCAACGGTAAATGTATTACCTAAAGCTGACGAACCTGTCAATACGGTGGCGCCTTAAATACTCGTCCAAAACACAAACCTCACGTTCAATATCATCACGTAAAACTCCCGAAAGTAGTCAAACTCCCGGTAGAAATACTCCACACCAAGTTTGTCCAAAACCTCTATAGTTTCGTAAAAAATGGACTCTGGCACCTCTGCTATAAACTGCCTGTGTGCATAGCCAAGGCGCTGAGCGTCTTTTGCTAACCTGAATAAATACTTTTCTGTTATCATGATTTCTTTTTTCGTTGATACTCATCCCATGTGTACCACTTAACCTTACTATCAATAGTAGTGGGCTTGTTATACGGCCCTCTCCTACTGCGAGCACGTGTCACAGGTGGTACTAAATGATCTCCGTTAGTGTCGAGAGTTGGACAATATGGGTTTTTCATTTTACTTTAAAGCCCGCTTTCACGGGCATTAATGGTTCCAAATAAAATCCCGTACCACCTCTAAGATACGGCTGAAGCGTTTGGGATTAAGTTACCGTTGCCCTGATTAACCACATGAACTGTCGGAGCCATAGAAAGTGCCGTTTGGATTGTAACAGGCGCTTGGCTTAATTGCCCTATTTTAGTAACTATATGCGCATTTAATACGGCAAGGTTAGTAGCTTTGATATTTGCATTTGGAGCGTTTATAGCCGCTGTGATGCCGTCCTGAACTACCTGCGCTGGTGATTTGGTAAATTCCTGGACAGCCCATCCCAAATCCGTTACCAATTGTGGTAAAAAGTTAAGAATATCTGCAACGTACGGGCCAATTCCTGGAACCGCTTCGATAACGGATTCAATTGCTTGTCCGGCTGGAGTTGCTACCCAATTCTTTAAACTGTTTACTAAACTGTCGGCGATGTTGGCTGCACTTTCAATTGCTGATTCTACTACTGTAGCGTCGCCCGCTAATTTTGCTATCTCGGACTTGACAAAGTTACCGATAGCACTGAAGATGTTTGATAAAAATCCCATGTTGTTTGTTTTTATGTAAAGTTAATTTTTCTTACTAAATTTCAAGCTATCCTCCAAAGGAATATTTTTTTCATTTTACAGGTTCATTTATTTTCTCATAAAGAACGCCATCTTTAAAGACTAATTCTTGATAAGTGGTTATCGTTCTATTATTTAGTTCAACGTAAATTTTGCCCTTGAATGAGGACCAAATGCTTTTTATATCGGCAAGCTTGCAAATAGGTTTCATGGTTATAATTTGTCGTATAGTTGAAATGAAAAAAATATCCAATGATGTGAATCGTTGTAACTCCTAATCATCAAATACATTGGCGACTTATTAACTATGTATCGGTATTTAATCTCACGGTACATAGTATTGCCCATTGTATAAAATGCAGTATCTACGGGCTTTAATTTGGCTGTATCTCCGGTCATTCTGAACGAAAATATTTCTTCGGATGTATCTATAGCGAGTACATGAAATAACGAAGGTGAAAGCCTATCAGTATAAGTTGTGCCGTGAATAAAAGCGTTTGATAAGGCTGTATCAGGTTTCGTTTGCCCCATCCCCACCATCGCTGATAGCAGGAATAAAATTGTGAGTGATTTTTTCATTTCGATATTCTTTTTGCTCTGCGTTTAACTGGTTTTGATGGAATGAGTTGCTTTCTTAAATCAAGAACGGTAGATGATAGTCTTTGTATTTCGGACTCCCTGTTAATTTTAATTTGTTCTAATTCATCTATCCTTTCCTGCTTTATCTGAGATACTGTTTTACAATATACCTGCGCGTGACCATTATAGCAATAAAATGACGTTCCGTTTTCCCTGTGAATACGTAAAACATTAGACGGAACAAAGTATATGCATCCACAAGTAACGCATTGCTTTTCTTCAAAATCCATTTCAAATTGTTTAATCATTATTCCCCTCCCCCTTTCCCGCTTAAAGCGCGTTTGGCCAAAAGCCACCCTTCTATCATTCCTAAATTGACTATTTCTTGCAATGTTCCCTCCAATTCTTTTATCCTGGCTTCAAGATGAGTGGTTTTGGCTGTGGCGTAGGATTCCATAGCCTCATGTATGATTTTGTGGGTCAAAATTGAATTAAAACCATAATATTTCGAATAGTATTCTTTTGCTGTTTTCATTTCTGTGGGGGATTTGGTAAGGGTTTTTATCCGCCCATTGATGTGCCGCTTCTTCAAGTTTGTTCATTGGGTTGGGGGTTGGTTTATTGTTTAAAAATGACCAATACGAATAAACAAAAAATCATAATAAATACGCAGCTAAAAATATATTTACCTATGTCAATTGTTATTTTATTAGATTGTACTTCTGGCATGAATAAGCCAAATATTAAAATGCTAAAACATATTAAGACACTAAACATGGCGAGTAAGAATATGAAGATTAATGCATTCTGTAATATTTTCATTTCTCTGTTTTAAATAGATTATTTTAAATAGCTTGTTTTATGCATCCCATCCCGTTCAAAATGGTCATACCAATGGGTAATTCCTTCTTTATCCCATTTTTCACCATCCCAATTGGCGGTCTCCGAAAGTGATTCTACACCATCTTTCATAATAAAGTAAGTCCCTTTTTTTGTCGGCTTACTATCAATCGTTTTAAATACTCTTGTTTTCATTTCTCGTTCCTTTCTTTAAGTGCTTCACGCGCTATTTTATTCTGTAATGTGGATGTTCCTGTACATTCTACTATCTGCTCCAACGCCTCCCTTAATCGCTTTATTTCGGCATCTCTGGCAGGTTGCAGTAGTGTTTTAATAGCCAGTAAAGCATACTCCTTTGCTGCTTCTTCATAAGTATAGAATTCCACATCATTCCAAACTTTATATCCAAATTTTTCATTAGCTATTTGCCCGAATGACTTGAAGTTATCAGGTAGTAGGTTTTCCTCCACTGTCTGCCTTTCCTCTTTCAATTGTTCACGTGTTACTGACATAGCGTGAAGTTTTTTAGCTCGTTCACTCAGTTGCCTTTCCTCTGCTTTATTTTCCATTAGTTTCCTTTTTGTGTTTCGTTGGGGTTTAAAACCGGTGTACAAATGTCCCGTATTTCCTTAATTGTAATAGCCCCATTTTTGGTAGCTAGACGAGCAATTTCATCAAGACAGGTATCCAGATTAGTTTTTGACTTATCAAAATATTCAAAAACGTTCATAACCATTTTTAAGAGGTTATTCTCGCTTTTTATGATGTTTTTATATTTACCTGTTGCATGTTCAGTGAAATTAACTTGAATAGTTGCTTTAACGTCGCTATAGCGTTGTAGCCAATTTTCTTTATCATCCTCACAAGCTCGGACTAATTCCCATGCGGATCCATAAGGTTCACATTCCTCTTGGATTGGTCCGGGACTAGCTCCCATAATTGGTTGTTTTTCTTTGCTCATAATTAAAATAATTATATTTTCTTTTGGCTATCATTTTATCAGAAGGAGGAAAACTGTATTCTATGATAGTACCAGCTTTCTGTATATAATCAATTAGTCCTTTAGGCTCATAGTCCTCTTTAAGAATAGTAAAATCGATACAGTCATACATTTTATTTTCAAATAACCATTCATCAAACTCGTATAACTTAATTTCCGGACCGTGAGCTTCTGTAGCGTTAAAAAATAAATAACCTGTTTCTTGAAATCGTTGTAAAATCAGTTCAGGAGAGATTAAGGATAACGCACCTAAATCGAGAGTCAGGTAAGGTTCATTAAAAGCAAATTCAAGTCTATATTTAAGATAATCCTTAAATAAATCTAACCGCTTATATATTTGCTCCAAGTACATTATTACCAATTAAGGGATGAATAATCGTAAAACTGATTTTCTACAGGTATTTTAAACTCAGTTATCCAAATGCTTTTCCGGCGCTGAACACTGCTTTCCGTGCCTTTATGTACACAAGCAGTTGACCAGTAAGGAATGCCTAAAAAGCTTTTACGTTTGAATAGCTCCACTTTAAGATACCCATCGTATTTATCACGGCTTAAAATAATTTTATAGTTCATTTGGTTTAAGGTTAAAAATGCACTCCGCCGTAGCGAAGTGCACAAGTCTTACAACATACCATCATCATCATCAAACTCCACTTCATCAAACTCATCAGCAGCATTGGTCTGACTACCAAGCGGCTCTCCGTCTTTGACTTTTTGCACGTGGTTCAGCCCTACAGCCACCCCACTGTTCCCGTTCACGTTAAACGGATAGAAGTTTAAGCTCACATTACCCCAGTCCCCTGATTTGATCTCCTTAGGGTCCAGGATCGGCTGAACTTTCTTATCCACCATACCAGGACGGTTTTTGGAATTAGCATTCAGGAAAAAGCTGTCCTTGTACGCTGCATCCTCGCGCTCTTCATCACCGTCCCTGAGCGGTAATTTCTTGGCTTTAAAATTTTTGCCGTGCTTTTGCGTACCCAGCTCAATGGCAGCTTCTATGGCAGCTTTGATCGCTTTCAAAGTCTTTTTATTAGACTTTGGGATGATCAGTGAGAGGCCATATTTCGCCTCTGTGGACCCGGGAGCGCATTTAGGCTCCGCTAAATTAACATAACTGAAACGACAGATTTCAGGTGTACTTACTTTTGTAGGTGATTCCATTTTACTCAATTTAAGTGTTTAACAATTTAATTATTTATGTTTATTATATTCAAATTTGCAAATTCTTTGTGGTAGAAAACTGCTTTTTTATTGTAAGCTAATGCCGCCACTGTTTCTTTATCGTAGTATCCTACATGTGTATTTTTCTTATTTATATAAATTTGTACTCTCCATTTTTGATCTCTTTTAAAGAAACTTACACCTTTATATTTTGAAGATGAATTTTTTCGAGAACTTTTATTAAAACTATTCTGAGCGCAGGACGCATCTCTTAAATTTTCAATCTTATCGTTTAAAGGATTTTGATCTTCATGGTCAACATTCACAGGTAAGTATCCTTTATGGTAAAGAAATATTATTCTGGAAATTAAATATTTCTTTCCATTAATTCCGATACATCTTCGGTCGCCTTTTTCTCTTTTTGAAATGTAACCTGCTGCTTTACCTATGATACAACGTATTGAAATTCTTACTTTCCAATAAAGAAAACCATCTTTATAATCAAATAATTCTTTCAAAAATTCTTGAGTCAATTTAGCCATTATAAACTTTTTATACACAAATATATCTCTTTACAAGCCTGGACGTCTGCGTCCGCCTGGTGACCACCTGTAAAGGGCTTACCCATCAGAAATTCATAAGCTACTTCCAGTTTTGGCCATGCGTAATCACTACGTATTCCGGGGAGTTTTACAATAGGTGTGCTGAGCAGCTTGGTGCATTCTTTTTTAAGCGGAACGCCTTCAGGCCGTAAACCTGCTTTTAGCTGAATGTTATTAGCTATAAGTTCTCTGCGAACTGCTTTTGGAAAAACTTTACATCTCCACATTTCACATTCTATGATAGGCTTATCGTATCCGAGGTTATGTGCTATGAGTACATCAGCACAGTTCATAGCAATAGCCAGTTCCATCATTAATTCTTTTATAGGTCTGCCCAACATCATATTATCTGCCTCGTTAAACCCGTGCTCCTTCCAGAACTCTCCTGTAGGGAAACGCCAGCCATCAGGTTCTACCAAATCACAATGCTTCTCAATAGTTTCACCGTTCTCGTAACAAAGTTCCCACGCCAATTGTAAAATTCTTGGCCAGTTACTCTCGTCATCGAAAGGCGCATCATAAGTTACAGGTAGCCCGGTCGTCTCTGTATCACAGATTAAATACTTTTGCATATCACTAAAACGTTATCAGTGCGCCAGTTACTTTGTGGTTTATCTGCCTGCAGACCAGCATAATATATTTTCTGCTCGTCCACCTTGCTCACCGTGTGCCAGTCATCTTCCTCAGAGCCTTTATATCTGAAAACATCGCCAACCTCTAACTGAGCTAAAGTTCTGTATTTTTTCAGATATAAAGG